>Ga0099824_1003358_pt1 | contig 23391 bp, 10 predicted proteins | sample SiratrowhiteBW_FD_76837 | JGI IMG/M metagenome (GOLD analysis project Ga0099824, IMG submission 76837) | Root nodule microbial communities of legume samples collected from California, USA - Siratro white BW | ecosystem: Host-associated > Plants > Roots > Nodule | place: USA: California... | reverse complement strand
ATATATGATGATAACTATGTAAGATTTATATAGTTTTATGTGAATAATAATATATTCCAAGAAAGATTCATATTCGAATGAACTAATTGTTTATATTTGATTTGGTTAAAATTATTTAGATACAACTATAAATTACTTATGTTAATTTGTACAGGTACCGTTTGACGAAACAATAAAATGCACGTGATGATAAATATGTGACAATTAATTATAAAGTATTTTTTCACATAAATATAATTGATCTAACAAGATTTGATAGAACTAATTATTAATACGTGATAATTTTTGAAATACTAATAATAATATTCTTCTTCTCTCCTCATATGAAAAGAGAACGAATGTTACATTATGAATCAGTTTTAAAAATATAAGGATTCTTCTTCCACTTCTCTGAATAATATGTTGTATTGTATTTTATAATGTCAATTTAAAATATCAATCATATACTATATTTTATATTATTAAAATAATCAATTCCTACAAGATATATTATGATAATCTTAAGTTTATAAAGAAGAGTTATTGAAATTCATTGATGCGTGAAGTGGTTATTAACCATATATGGTAATATAAAAGTATATAAAAGTATATAAAAGTTTCTCTTTTCCCTCTTTCATAAATAAATACATGTGAGTTGTGATGTCATAAATGAAGAAAGACAGTTCCCATTGGATGCATGAGTTAAAAGGTGAGGAAGGATCCGAAAACAACCTCATTCATGACTTTCTAACTTGTAAGCATGACGCAACACTCACAACTCCTCACCGTCCACTATACATTCATCTCTATCTCAACCTATTTTAACATATCTTAATTAAATTACACAAATTACATTTTATAATACAATTTGTTAAAATTTTAATGAACATGATTTGTATTCTGAAATATTATTTTGTGTGACTTGTGACTGATACACTCTAAAATGAGGTGTAGTTGGGCAATATTCCTCAAACCAAAAGATGACACCAACAAGATATGGAAAAGTTTGATTCTCTACTTTTCCACCATACTATTTAGTTGATGATGAACTACCATTTGTAGGTGGCATATCAAGATCAAAGTGAGCAGTGAGTTGAAGGAGGGTCCTATATCTCACTCGTCATCTTTCTTTCTTTTAGGCCTCCCCATTGGTGTAATGCAAATGCAATGCAAGCCAGGCACAGTAACACACGTGAGCGATGCAAACTTGGCACACTCATTTAGATGGTGCATGATGTGCCACGTTCACGTTGCCAAAACTGGACAATAGGACAACCCTAATTACCCCTCTGCGTGTTCAGGACACAAGCATGCACCTTAACCTCATTCCTGTTTAATTTTGTGGTCCTCCCTCTGTCTCTAGTAACTTTTTTTGCGTCACAACCCTTCAGCTCTCAAGGGTCATTTCCCTTCTTGTATTAAGAACAAACAATATCATAACTAATCACTGCTTTGTTACTTTCATGATGATTAATCAAAACCATGTTAGGGTTCTTACTGGTGGCCCAATTCCTTCAGCTTTCCCACCCTTTTGCCCATGTGGCTGTGTACCTGAGGACAAGCCAATACAATTAATAGAGAAGAGATTTTGGACCAGCCACTTTGGATAGTGCTTCCTCACCTTTCTTCCATCTCACTCTTTTAAGCTCCTTTAAGACTCTTTAATATTTTCAGTGCTTAACACTCTCAGCTTTCGATTAATTCACGTACGAGAAGCATTAATTGGATTTGTTAACAACCCAGTTGAATGCTCATATACACACCCTACTTCCCTTTAAAGACAAAGAAAAAAAGAGTCCTCGTCAGTGTTCTTCTGTTTTTGTTTTCCAAGACATCTTTTCTTCCACAGTTGAAACACTGTTTGAATCTCCAGACATCTCTCTTTTAAACCCTAATTTATCACATCATGAAAAATTAATCTTTTTTAAAGCTAATTAACTTCGTTCAAGTGAGTGTCCTTATTCTTCTAAAAAATGGGAACAAGACTACTAACAAACTTTGTAGATACAGTATAAGAAAAGAAGAAAGTATGTTTATTATAAGAATTGAGCAAGGTGAAGAAAAATAGAGTAGAAGGTATTATGTGGTGATTGAATTGTGAAGAAATAGAGAGAGAATGAAAAGTTGGGAGAAAAGTGGGAAGTGAAGCATGGGTGGAATAGGGAAGATTACAAAGAAGCAAAAACAAGAAGCAGAGATAAGCATTGAAGAGGCATAAGGGACCACAAAGGTGTAGTTTTGTTGGATTTTCTCCGCGTTCTAACCCTCATCCTAACTGGATATTCCTACCATTATTGTTCTACATCTGTCCCTCAATTATTCACCTCTACACTTTTACTTTACTTCCTCTCATTCAACAACTCTTAAATACATCTTCATCAGAGCTTTCATATCTTTCAACAAATTTTTTTATTTTGTGTAAGCATGGGCCCTGGAAGGTCACCTACTAGTACCACATTCTTCTCAGTCATTCAATAGGATCAGATCAAATACAACACAATTTCTTTTTTAATATTTTATCCTACTTCAACAAAGTTGGTTCTAGTAGAACATACCTCTTGGCTTAAAAAAAGGAAATTTATATTGGTGTTCATTGGAGATTGATAGAGTCGGTTAACTTGTGACAGAGGGTTGGACAATTTATTTTCTTATACAACTGCTGTTTATCTAAACAAACTCTAACTATTAAGGGTTTATATACAGAAAAAAATATATTTATTGTTTGATTTCAAAAAATAGAGTGAAAAAAAAAAGAGAGAAGAAAAGAAAAAGAAAAAGATAAATAGAACGAAAATATTTATTGTTTGATTTCAAAAAATAGAATGAAAAAAAAAACTAAAATAAAGAAACCTATATTCAACAAGGGAAACAACAATTTATGTGTTTTTCAATACATGATTTTGTCCTTTATTTCGTAAAACGTATACCATTATTATTAATTCTTATTATCACTTTATAGCAAACTTTATTGTCACAACAACAATGCTTTTATGACTACACTTTGGTCCACTTTTTTCTATTTTTGTTTTTTTTTTTTTGGAAATGATTTTATGTAAGTTTTTCAACATTTTCTAATTCATCGTTATTCTATTGCCAGCGATTCACAAAACATTTTAAAGTTTCTTGTATATTTCTCAACCTTTTTTTCTTCTTTTATTAGATTTTTAAACTATCAAGCCGAGGATAAGTGAGTTAGGCTGGATAGAATAATGAAAGTATAAGAAGTATAAGAGAATGAAAACAAAAGTATAAATATAGTAAGAAAATATCAAATTTTGAGAAAAAAAAAAACTCTCTAAATGTGTATATATATGTATATGTATATATTGGATAAGTTTGGGTCACATGATAAGTTGAGTATACCAAGTCGTGAAACTCTTAGTTGAACGAAATAATTATATAATCAGAAAAAAAAACTAAATAATTGAATCCACGTTAAAAGTTGTACTCTATTAAAACTTTTGTACTAATCATTAAATGCACTTAATTACTCGTTAATGCACTTAAAAAGTAAGGCCAAGTCATTCAATTTAATGGACACGTGATTTAGCACAGAAGTTCAAAGATTAAATCATTGAAAACTATCTCATGCTGCCAAGTTTAGCTATTTTTTATTTCTAATGTAATTATTAAAGTATTACTAAAAGAGGTCCAATATAATCATTACTTTAATTAGCGAAAAACTTCTAATGTTACGGAAACTCTTGACTATGAAGATAGAAAAAATTAAGACGAAAATAGATCAAAATTAATTTTTTATTTAAATATATTTTTTTACATTTCCTTTTTCAAGACGTTTTTATCTCAATTTTGAGTCAGAGATACATCTAGAATCGTGTACTTACTAATATATACAAACTTTAATTTTTTTTCCTAAAAGATGATAATCGTGTACTTACTAATACATTTATTTGTGTCAAGGTTTGCTTACTTTGACCCGTCTTTTATATTCATCTTAATTTGAGTTTATATCCTTGACAACATGAAATTAATACAAATGACAACCACTTATGTTATACCAACCATTTTATCTCTTCAATGTTTACTCTGATCATTTTCATATTTAACAAGGACATATGAAAAAGAAAAAGAAGTGTTAGTTGGAAAAAATTTATATACAAAAGACAAAGTTTAGATTAATTTCTTTATATCCTTATTATCATTATCAAAAGTTTCGATGAAATTAGAACTTGTAAGTCCCCATTATTCATTACAAAATTAGGTCCTAAAATTGATTTGTTTTAATTCAATCTCTATACCTTTAAAATTTATAATTAAATCCTTATTAGTTAATGATGTTGCATTTTCATTAGATATTACTAGTGGAAATATATTTCAAGTTTGTGTATATACATTTTTTAATTTAAATAATATGTTTTCAAAAAAAATATAATTCGAAAAATATGATTTAAAAAAATATGTTAGATATTTTAAGTGGAGAAATTGGATGGTTATAATTAGAGAGAGTAATTGTGCAGTAGTTACCAAAAAATTCCTTTTATTAAAAGATAAAATTGACAAACAAAAGATTACACTAAAAATTATACAAATGGTATATATTACATTGTGTTTATTTTATATTTTATGCAAGCATTTCATATAATATACCAATAAATTCCTCTCACCCACTCTCATTCTATGTCTTTTCCCTCAATATGTTACTAATTCAAAATATTAGTAATGCTTAATACAAGTTTAATAGTATTAACTTGGGATATAGTTATAAAATTTCAAAATTATTAAATTTTATTAAAATGTAAAACTATGACAACTTAATCCAAAATCCAATAAAGTTAGTAATATTTAACCGAATATTAACAATACTAACCTTAAAAGACACAGTTATAAACTTTTTAAGTTATAAAGATTTAATTAAAATTATATAACATTATATGTTGTAATACAGATTAATTTAACCATGACAAAAATATAAAAAACATTATCTAAGTTGTGTTCTAATACAAACTCTAAACAAGGCAATAAAAATGACCGTACAAATTAAAGTTGCGTGGTTTAAGATTTGAACCACACAAATTATTTTATTGGGCCTTTATAAATTATGTTGAAGCATTGCAGGTTTTTAGAATTTATTAAGAAATTCAGATACTTTCCAAATCCAATTATATGAGAGACGAGACTACATTGGTGGGTACCAATGAAGATTGAGTACATTATAGGCAATGCAGAAGAAGTTGTAATTGCCACTCTATTCAATTGAATACGATAATTACTCATGACAACCTCAAGGGTCATGCCTTTGATGGTGTGAGGAAATGCAGCAATGGACCCTTATAAAAATATGTTGTTCTGCAAACAAAATCCACTATCATTCATTATATATCACGTGCTTTGTATCTACCATACACTAATGATAAGTCTAAAATCTTAATTTGTCTTCAAAGATAAGGAATATCATGTTTTACAATTTGAGAATTAGCAATATTGGCATTCCTATCAAATGTTTTCTAATATAATTTTCTAAAAGAAACATTGAGAACAGCTCCACATTTACCACTGCAGTCATTAATAAGAACAGTTTTTTCAGTTATTTAATGCTAACTTAAGAGTATGACTAAAAGAAAGAAAACAAAATACAAATCTTTAGATATTATTGAGGGTAAATATTTAAAGGGTTTATTTGGATTTGAAAGAAGAAAATTTTGTCCGCACTTATTTTGTAGTAACTAGAGGTATGCAGAAACAAAAATACTATTGTATAAAGTCATGAAAGAAAGTTGTCCGTGTCACCGTACCAAGCCAAAGTTGATAATGAAAGTTCGTCGGTCCTCCAATTGAGCAGGGCCAAATAAATCCGTGGTGATTCGTCTTCAATTGGTAGATGATTAAGTGAACAAAGTGTTCATTTGGACGAACAGCCTGAACCTGATCTACACAGATTATCGAATGATCTTATCCTTAATTCGAACCAATTCATTGTCTCAAACTAAAGGACAACAAAGGATACATTTGGTGTATATCTCAAATGTCAGAACAATATACAGTGAATGTCAAATCCGAAGGAATACCATACCAATACCATTTTAGGACTTATCTTCTGGCAAGAAGACAAGTTGTTTAATGGACATGAAAACAGGCGTGCCGGGGGAAAAATTGGACTTAACACCAGCCATGCAAAAAGATTAATTTAGCCAACTTAATTCAAATGAGGACCTACCTTTTGAGATTAATTTTGGGTCCGGTAATTTAATAATTGACAAGGACCTCAAAAATTTTTGTAATCTTTTGGTCAATCCACAGAAATCACATTAGATATTTATCATATAGTTTTAGTTGACGGCCATTCCACATCAGATACAGCTCTGTGAATGTGATGTCAAACTTTATTGTCTAAACTTGTAAATGAAGAAGAAGCTAGCCCTTTACGAAGCACCAGCCATAACAACCATATAAAATATTCATGTCAACAATTCATCTGCAATGCATCTTGAAACAAAACTTAACATTGGTTTCCCGTCCCCTCAAAAAGTTCCACCATCTTTCATTTCTAAAAGAGTATTCCGAAAAGTATATTAACGTTCTAGATCATCCTCTCCAGAGTAAAAGAGGGTGTAGGTTGAATTTCTAGGAGTAAAATTTAGGCCTTTTGAAGGATTTGTTTTGTGTAGCATAAGCAGTGCATGTGTGGTTAGTGGTAGTTAGTCACGTGCGTTTTCAAATTCGCCTTCCTCTACTGCCAAATAAGCGTAGAAACGACGTATATAATGGGCGGAGGGCCCCACAGAATGTGCACATAGATGAATTTTTAACATCTTATGTACATTACAACTGGTGACTAGTGAATGATCTACATTCATTTCTACATCGTGAAGTTATCATCACGCATGGCAGAAAATGTAACTTCTTCAAAAGCAATTGGCACCTGAGATTGATAGACATCTCCCGGAAGCAATGCATACCCTTGGTAACACAATTGCTGGTTATGCTGCTGCATTCATTTTATATTATTGGTACAGACATGAATACCAGAAAAATGATCAACCATCTTCATCCTCATTGTTTGGCCTTCCATACACCACAGAAAAGTAGTGGCCGACTGTTGTCAAAGTAAGACCAGGGAACCTGTGAAGTTTTCCTGGCCGTGGATCAATCTTAACAAATGGCCATTTCATGATTTCTGCAGCTTCACACTCTTCCCATCCATCTCCAAATACACAAAAGCGAACATTAGGATGGTTGAAACGCTCCTTGATCCATCGGAAACATTGAATTTTCCCCACTTCCCATGAGCTATAAACTGAAATGCAACATAAATAATTAAAATGGATCAGGATTAAACTCTGGTTACTGAAACGACTATTAGTTTAGGGTTTCAAAAAGGTTCATGATAACATGACTGTTAGCTTTGAGCTTTCAGAAAGATGGCATGAAAAAATCAATTATGTGAGTTCACAGTAGCCAGAAGAGATACATTACTCACCGTTTCCATGGCTTATCATGCCGTCCAGTCGAAAGAGCAGGCATTTCACAAGTGAGGGAATTAACGATCCAGAGGTCACTAAAACATTAACATGCTTTACATTAGTTGAGTTAGAGCTGGTATTAGAAGAAGCCATTGAAGAAACTGCATCTTCATCTTCACCGGAACACTCCTTCAAAAAGGTTCTTGCTACAATATATTAAACACGAAAGATATCAGTAATACAGGTCGTGAACAAAAGATAATATCATTGAGGCATCGAAACATACCTGATGAAAGCCACCTATCAGTGTATTCATCAGTTTTATCATACAATTCACCCCAGTGCTTTATTGTCTCTTGATCTAAAATATTCTGTAAACCCTGAAACCAAACAAGAAAAGGTCAAGTTTATCCTAATGTTAAGCTACCAATGGAAAAGCTAACAAATAAAGTAAGCAACAACTTATTTGGTAACATTCCAACTTCAAGTCTCTAACTCAGATTCTCACTTCATGATGCCTACAAAGCTTCAGCCATTAGATAAAAAAAAGCAGCATCTCTCACCAATAAACTAAAAACTGATGGAGTTGTTTCTAAACAATAATCCCAGTTTTACATTATGAGCACTGATTTTTTGAAATTTGAAAGCCTGTTTCAGTTACATTTTACAACTATTGATCTGTTACCATAGGAATGTAAATATTTATTAACAAAAAAGTTGCAGAAAGCAGGTGTCTACAGTTGTGTAGCCTTGTCGTTTGCCTTCAACATTAATCCACAAGCAATTCTTTAAAGATGACGCACTCAGCTTGCTGCGTCTTACTATTTGACATTTTACTATTTTTAATAGGAGATAAAAAGAAGAGCGAAGTTCAACAAACCCTACATTTGATTTTGATGTGTTTAACAACAAAATATAAAATATGATTTTATAAACATCAGGTCTCATGAGATGCAAGTGTTGTTTCATCTGGCTTTGCTTATATAGTTTTATTTGGCCAAACAGATACATAACGTTTTGCCTATATACCTCATCTCACAAGTTTTTGCTTGGATAAACAATAAGTACACATAGTCTAAAGCATTCATAATAAACATCGAATGCTTATTCTATGCTTGCAAAGAATGTTTGTCTCCTCACGTCTTATAAGAGGATTTCGCATTTAAGAGTCTACATAAAAAATCTCATAAAGAATGTGCCTAAAGGTACTACGCAAACAAATTATCTAAAAAGACGGAATGTCAGTCCTGCAAAGACAGTCAGTTGCATCAGGCTCTATGCTTTACTCAAGTTTGGGAAGAAGCTATAGCAAAGCCTAATAAGTCATGTCATGCATCAAAAAGTAGCGTAGAGAAATTATATGCATTTCATGCTACATGAAGAGCATTTAGTCCAACTACGAGCTTGAATGTGGATAGACACAAGACGAAGAAGAAGAATGTGCAAGATCTCACAATGACTTTTAAAAGATTAGCAACAATTCTTTTCTTCTCAACATCTCTATAAAGAAAACTTCTTTAAAGAAGAAACACTGATGATATTGACGAAACTCCTATAACGAGAACGATAACAAAGCTCTTATAATCTTAAGCAATCCTTAAGTTTTCAGTTTGTGAGCAAGAACACTGTTATATTCATTTAACAACTTAAAAGAGTGTTCATCATCTTGTATCCGTCTTAAGACGTTACCCTCTTTTAGTTAGCAAATATGTGATCATTACCCTTTATGTAAACAAAGTGTTTAGTCAGGAGTGATTAGGTCTAAAGAATACTCAATGTTTAGCCAGGAGTGATTGTGTGTCCAAAGAATACTCCGATGTTTAACTAGGAGTGACTGTATTCCAAAGAATACTCAATGTTAGTTAGGAGTGGTTGTGTTCCAAAGAATACTCGATCTTAACTAGGAGTGACTGTGTTCTAAAAAATACCCAGTCTTAGTCAGGAGTGGCTGTGTTTCAAAGAATACATGGTCAGTCCTACCAGGAAGGGCATTGGTCCAAATAATACTTTGTGTTTAGCCAGGAGTGGTTGGGGTCTAAAGAATATTTGTCTTGTATCTTGTTTCATTAGCTTGCCAATAGAACTTGATCATGTTGATCAAGAACTAACATAGTCTGGGTTTTCAACCGAAGCAGTATAAAGCTACCTTGTGATCTCTTTCAACTCTTATCTTTTTAAAATGCTTGTTATTTATCTAAATCTAATCAAAGAAGGAGGGTTTTACTTAAACGAATTTAGAAAGAGATTTTGAAAGTATGTCTGTCAACTTCTTGAAGTTGCATCTAACGATCATCATTAGACGCAATTCTTACAAAAACTATTTGACATTGCATATGTCAAGTTAAAACGTTGTCTAAATGTTGTGATCAAACGTTTATTTGCAAAAATTTTCAAAAGTTTTAAATTTACAATTCAACCCTCTCTTCTTCTGTATTTTTTATGTTTTCACATGTTCTAATATATTGACAACTAAAACCACTTTACAACTATAATATTTTAATTGAAAAAATTTATTGTGGTATTTTCTTTCCACACAACCCATTGCCATGCATTTTGAATATAAAAACATCTGTCTCTCACTAGTTGTCAAGTGGTGCCCACATGCCAAGATATAATTTTCCAAGATAAAATGTGAGATTGAGACTACAAGAATACATAAATATATCATCATAGACACAAATTTATGGAAACGGAGTTAATTATCAATGGCCAAACTATTATATATCTAAAACACAAACTATGGAATATTGGGAAAGTAATAGGTACACATACAATCCAAAACCCGGCAATAAATAAGTAATGTTAAAAAAGCAAGTCAGATGAAAGTTTTACAACGGACTTTCAGAATAATCATCACAAAAATCAGAAAATATCTGACTCAAAAACCGATAGAAACAAAATATATCGAATAATACTAATTCAGAAATTAGGGAGCAAAGCACTTTACAGCTGAGTAAAAATCCTCTGATAAACTGAATACTCAACAAAAAGAAAGGAGATGTCATTGTCACTATCACTTTTGTTTGAAAAAGTTTTCTCTATAAGCACTTAGAAGAAAATATGAAGGTAAAATGCATTAAGTTTTTTCTATAAACTAAAATTAACTTATCACTTCAACCTTTAGAGAAATTAGAGAGATCTAGTAAAAAGGTTAAAGTTTATAAGTTGATTTAACTTAAAAGAAAAACTTACCTTCTTATTTTCTTCTCTTATATATGTTTATAGAAAAGTTCATCCGAACAGAACCTATATAGCATAGCCAAACCACCTACCAAACATAGACGCAACAAGACCTTAAACTATCTTCTGTCCAACCCTTCTCTCTCCCTCCCTTCCTCTAACTAATCCTGATTCCGGAATCTCCTCCTTCCCACACCACAAGCTACCCATCACAATTTGGTAATGAACCGTTTTCCTATCTGCTAACTGAATTTTCCATTTCTTTCCCCTCTCTTACTGTTATTTTTTCTTTTTCCTCCCATAAACATCAGGCCCTTGCTACCACTGGGCCCCCTCCCTATTTACCCTCCTCCTTATCACATGCTAATGGCCTATCGAAACCTTTTGTGTTGAATGTAAGACTACCAAAATTGCTCCAGAAACTGTTTTATAACTTTTATTTAAACATGTATGCACTTTGAGACAAGTTCCATAAGGTTCAAAAACTCATTACAATTATGCATTTATAGACAACAGCAAACCATAACATACGCATATAAAAAAGTGAACTCAAGCTATCTCTCTTTAATCTTACAGCAATTTATAATGTGTTGTGGAAACTATTATTTATAGACAAGGTCCATAAAATCAACACAATGCTATGGCTTCATAACTGAACCATTTCATCATGAAAAAATTGAAAATACAACGGAAAGTATTGTCATAGATACATACATCAATAATATACATTAACTTCAAGAAGCATCAATAAATATGCAACAATATTATAACACATAAAATTCCATACAATAGTACTGAGTTTTAAAAGTTAAATACAGAAATAATAATGCTCCAGAAGTTTAACCTGTATGTACTTTTGGCCAATGACTCGATGCCTATATGCAAGTTTTTTTTTGTTGGCATCGTCATGAGGGGAACCTAATTCATCTTGGTTGAAGTCATAATCAGATAAGTCCCTCCCATCATCATATTGGGCCAGAGCATCAAGAAATGGCTTATTGTAATTTTCAATCTGCAGCATAGAAACCCCAAATCAATCAATGACATTCCACAAGCAAAACGATCCATGGCAATTTCAACACATAACCCAAATTTTACTTGTTCATAGAAGAAATAATCATCACATGTTTGTAAAATGAGATTTTCCCACATCCTCCCGATTTCAACTCCCTTCTGCACATCCTTCAGACCGTTAAAAGCCTCTGCATATGATGATTTCAGCAAGGAGTTGAGTAGTACAAGCGTCTCATCCATGTCCCAAACATAGACATCCAACCTTGGACAGACACTGTTGCCGGAAAACATTGGTGCCTCTGGCTCAGGCACGCCAACTGCATCAGCCATTGTTACGTGTGCTCAACGAACTTTCTCCACCGTCACAGTCACAGCGCACTGCAACAAAAGTTCATGTTTAAGTATTCACTGCAGCAAGTTACTTAACACTTTTATCACCGCATGTGAGATCATCTTCAACACGGAAGAATGAAATGCATCAGTAATTAAATTAACTACCACTCAGAATATCAGGATTTAGAACAAATAAAAATAGACTCAATCTTGCTCACACTCATTCAGTTGTTGAACAAACTTAAGCAACCACATTTGAAATTAATTGAATAGGTTACAAATAAACGAAAGTTTACCAAAAAGAAAAATAAAATAGGAGAGACTGTGAATTTGTGATGAATTCAGAAATCAAAATTGCTAGGATGAACATAGTATATTATCAATTACAATAGCCACAATCGTTAAGATTCGAATCAGCGAGCAAATTTTATAAGCGAACAACAAAAACGAGTATAAAAAAATATGTGAATGGAGAGAAATAGGTGGCAACAAAGGAGGTTGTTTACTTTAGGTTAAGGTTGCAGAGCGCGTGAGTACGAGGAGGACGATGAAGTTGTGACGTTAAACTGAGTGAAACCATCAAGTTCAAGAATCTAGCGCAACTACGCTTTTTTCCGTTTACTTTTATTTCGCTTTCACACAGGCCCAAATGATCAGCCCACACTTCGGGCCCAGTATAGTAAACTAAAATTACAGAATTTAGAAAATTTGGGAACTGAAATCGCAAAAACAAATGGAACTTAAATATTACATACTCAAAATGGTCATGATTGATAGGTCATTAAATAAAAATTTTGTATAAATAAGTCTTTGAATTTAAATTCTCTTAATAAGTCATGAGCAATGGTTGATACTTCATTAAATAAAATTTTCTTATAAATAAGTCTCTAAATATAAACTCTCTTAATGAATTATTTCTTAATTAATAATAAAACAAATAAATAGATATAGATCATTATTTAAGTGAAACTATTTTTAACAAAGTCTTATCTTTTATTTCAAAATCATCAATCTTTTCATTTAATACTTTATTTAATCGAGTAATCATTTCTAAAAACACAATCTAATAGTTTGTTAGGTATCTAAGTGTGACTCTAAATCCTACATTGAGTAGAAATAAGAAAGTTGATCAACATATAAGAAACAAGACCGTCAAACCTAATGTCTTAAGGTTTTAGGTTGAAGGTGATGTCATTTCTTTGTGTAGGTCTGACTCTTGTCTCGTTCTTGTTTGATCTCCCTAGTATTTCCCCCCTTGAATTTTTCTAGCAAGTGGTATTAGAACTAATGGTTAGTCATGGTGATCAACTCAAGTGTCTCATTATGATGATTGTTAGGTATCCAATGTGAGTCTAAGTCCCACATTGAGTAGAACAGAAAAAGTTAAGCAGCATATAAGAAAGAAGATCCACAAACCTAATGCCTTAAGATTTTTGATTAAAAGTGGTGTCATTCTCTTATGTGGGTCCGACTCTTGTCTCATTCTTGTTTGATATAATTACTACGTGCTTTAGTCCTTGTGTGTGGAGTGAAGGGGAATTATAATTTCACAGGCAAAATGATAATCTTTTGAACAAGTTTATACATATATAGGAGTAATGTGTATAGCCAATCACACAATTTTGTATATGGTGTTTGAGAAGCAAAATGGTAATCTTTTAAACAAGTTTGGTGAATTAGAAATGAGTTTGTTAGTGGAAATGAGGGTGGTTCTGAGTTGGACACAAGTGAGACTTTAGCTTTTCAGTGATTAGGAGGGATATGTTAACTTGTGTTTTCTTTCGCGTTTGAAGGGTTTAGTTGTTGGTTGCTTAGGGCTTTCTTGTTTTGTTGATTTCTTTTGGTGAGTTTGGTGAGATTTGTGTTGATTTGAACAAAGTATTGATGATGGAAAGAAGATTAAATGTTATTTTGTAAACATGAAGAAGAAGCAATGTGTAAAAAAAATTTACAAGTTGAGATTTGGAGACCAAATGATTTGAATTGCAAAATCTCGAAATAATTAGAGGAAAGTTAAGTGAGAAAAAGGGTTTGGGTGGTGTTGGTGACTACAAGAGAGAATGAGAGTTATGTAATGAGAGATTTTTCAACCCTCCAATACAAGATCATACTTAGGATTATAAATTTAAGTTTAGTTTTTTATAAGATCTTCTCATTAAAACATATATAAGTAGGACCTCTAATATCTTAAAAAGTGAACTTTAAGTCTATTTAATTTCTGATAAACCTTGTTAGGATAAGAATGATAAATAAACTCGAGCTTGTACTATTAGAATCTATTTTTATTTTAACATAAAAGTCTCACAATGAATGGATAAAAGTATAAATAATACCCAATTTCTTAAATGGTGTATGAAGACAATGATATGTATGTAAATAACTATATTCTTAATATATACGGTGGTTGTTTCGTTGTGGTCAAAGAAAGTTGTTGTTGAACTTGTTTTGGTAATGCAGTGTTTCCCTTGCTTTTTTTTCATTGTGTATGTAGAAATTCCTTAAGGCGTTGTTGTGTATGGTGGTTATTTCATTGGTGGTCATGTGTTGAAAAAAGTTGTTGTTGGACTTGTTTTGGTGATGCTGTGTTAAAAACCTCTCCGTGTATTGGTGTGAACCTCAACAAGTAAGCTTTCAAATACTTAAATGTTGCTCATTTGCATGATCCATGATAAAAATGTGTGAACCGTTGACCATTGTATGCTTGATAATGATAACAATGATGCATTTTGAACACATTTTGTTTAGTATCCATGAGACCCATCATCAGTTAGTCCGTCCAGTTAGTTCACAAGTTTAAAACTAAGAACAATGATTGAAACAGAATCACTAGGCTTATATGAAAGAATGAAAAAAGTTTAGAGTGTAAAATGGTTCCAATGGTAGCAATCAACTTCCTCTTTACAAACTTTTATTTTATTTTTTATAACCTTTAAAGTAACTTATCCTAAGTAAGCGTCTCAACCTTAATTTCACCATGTTATAAAAGATTAACATTTGCTATTAGACTTAATTGCACTGTTTCCTTTTTTTTTTTTAATTCAAACAAAGTTATCCTTAAAAATTAAGATTTTTCCTTTTTAGAAAGAGAAACTTAATTTAATTGACAGAATATTAGTTTCATGATGATTTATAAATATGTTATGGTACTATTAATTATTTACTTGAGGAAAGTTTTGACTTAAATTAATAGATAAACTCATGAAACACGTGTTAGAAGACGAAAAAGTACTGTGTATAGCTACGTAATTTCAAAAATAAACATTAAATTATAAATACATAAATTAATGGAACACGCCAAAAAAAAGCCCATAGAAATATTAAGCCAATAGACAAGAAGCTTAAAAATGAATAACTTCATCCGTGCATTGTTTTCAGTGAAATTAACTGTTCTAGACTATGTTAATTTTGTAAATTTAAGGCATATCTAGTAATTTGACACAACATTCACACGAAATAAAATAATTCCTAAATTAGAGATAGTTTAATCAGGTTATTTATTTTAGTATCAAGAATATTTTAAAGCAGCCCAGAGTGAAGACTTTTCTTAATGTGACCACACTATTAATACCAGAGTTTAAGCCCATGGTATTAACAATAAACATTTCTTCATGTATTCAAACAGTAGTTACATATTTAACAAAGTCAACTGTTGTTGAAGCTAGCAATAGATTATTACATTAAAAATTGAAAAAAGAAATATTCATATGCAGACCAAAGATGCTCATCTGTAGTATGCACAACCATATGAGATTGGATTAAGGATATTGATTTATGACTGGCTTCTGATTTGACACATTCTTTAATTTTAGAGAAAGAAAAAGGTTTACGCTATTAATTCTTATCTATTTTCTCATGAAATTCAAAGCGTTGAAAATAAGACATGCTTACAGCAGTTTCCAATGGATGGATTTGTTTGCAGCTGCTGATAGAAATGTAACTGACCACAGATAACAGACAGGTAAAAAATCCAGTGGATTGTCATATCTTTTATTTCAGTTAAAAAAACTGCTAGTATACACAATATTTGCAGAAAATTAAAATTATAAACAATAGTTTACAAGGCAAATAAAGATTGCAGATTACTTTGTATTAGGAAAAAGTGTTTCAATCATATGCAAAGGACAGACAAAATACCACCACAAGAAACATAAATTAGCATAGATTTTGTCCGATCATCATTCAAGCTTCGAACAAAATATGGAGAGAAACCAGAACCAAAACCCCTTCTTTTGCTTCTTTGATGGCACAAATTTTGCGTCCCTTTTGGTGACAAAATCAGCCATATACTGCACAACTTCCTGGTGAACAACAATGAGCAAAGCGTTAAGTAAATAGAAAAGGTGACAAAATAGGAACAAGTCAAAGTTATACTGCACCTCAAAAGGTTTACCTGAGCACCCAACTTGACCAATTCTCTGGGTGGCACCTCTAGGGGGGTCTCATCAGCTCGAAAAACTCTCAACTTGGACAAGAACCTGAAAGACTCTGGCAAAGATTTTATTTGATTATCACTTATATCTAACTCTTCAAGCATTTCAAGATTTCCAATTGATGTTGGCAAGGCTCTCAGGTCCGCAAAGTTCTTTCCCAAGTTTAATTTCTTCAAATTAGTTGCAAAACACAAGTTTTCTGGTACAAATTCGAGTTCATTAAAGCTGATATCAAGTTCCTTCAAATTGCATAGATTCCCCACTGTGGAAGGCAGCCTCTTAACTCTATTATAGTTCAAAGTGAGAATCTCCAACCATTCAAGCTTCCCAATTGCCTCAGGTAGGGCCTTGAGCTGATTGAAGCCTAACTTGAGAGCAGACAGTGATGAGAAATTTCCAATTGTGTGAGGCAGTTCCTCAAGCTCGTTGGTCTCAACATTCAGTCTCTTCAAGCTGTTCAAATTCCCAATTGTCTCTGGTAAATTTGTGAACCCATTTAAGCTCAAGTCTAGATCAATGAGGTTAGACAAGTTTCCGAAAGTGGCAGGAAGTGATTTCAATCTGTTGGCGTGGAGGTCAAGATCAACAAGGTTTATCAGTTCACCAAATGAATGGGGAAGGTTTATAAGTTGGTTTGAGTGAAGATCAAGCTTTGTTAAGGCCTTGAGACCCACAATGGTTGTAGGAAGAGCCATGATTCTGTTTTCAGATAGGTCCATTTCAGTTACATCAGATAATTTCCCAATTGAGACCGGCAACCATTCCATCTGATCCACCAACTTCCCTCTAAGTTCAAGGGTTGTAGCTCCACTACCAGAACAACTTTCAATAACAGTAGCAACTTTCATTAGACTTAGTTTCTCAGTGCTTCCATCCCCTACAAAAGGAAGAACACTATGGCAAGTCAAGGTTTTGTAAAACAGTCCACGACCACAATTTCAGCTGCAACATAAAGGTTTTTAGGGTCTCTGTGACTGCAATGCACATCAGCAATACTTGCCTATAAATTTTCACAATATCAAGGATTGGAACAAGCCATGACTGTGACCAAAATTTAAGACTTCTAGCAAGACAAGTAGCCTAGCGAACTAACTAATTGATAATTTTCTCAAAGTAATAAAGCAACTATGAACCAACTACAGTATTTTAAGACAAGGGAATATATAAGTTTGATCCAAAAGTAAAACAAAACCATTTATAGTTTGTTTTTCTATCCTTTACATAAGAGAGAAAAACAAAAGGATGTTTCAAATCTTAACCATAATCCATGAATAATAATTAGATGAAAGAAACATAATCACTAAAACAAAACCAACAAGTAAATATGAAATTGACTTCCCATAATACTAACCTTTAAACAAGGAAGGCTGTATCACTTGGAAATCATTCTTCTGTGATTCTTCTTCTTCCTTGACCAAAGTTTCAGTTGGGTCAGTGATCACAACGAGTTCTTCAGGTATAGTGGGAAGGTTCTGCTTCTGGGTATCTACAGAGACCAATTCAGAAGCCCTCTGAATGAGATCACCGAAGGTTTGAAACATCTTTTCGAGCTCAAGAAGTTGAAGAGCCTCTCTCCTCTGTTGCTGGGTGTGGAAAAGTACCATGGTCTTCTTGAGTTGCTGCAGGACAGAGAAGAGGTTCTCAGGAACATCGTGAGGAGGTTGTTGCACAGAGATTTCGTGGAGTTTGGTTTGTTCCTCGTTGTTGAGGGTATCCACAGTGGACGTGGCAGCTTCCACCTCTTCAATGGAAGGTGGAGGTGGCAGTGACCTATAGATTCTGGTGATTTCTTGAACTGTGTCCAGAAAGCCACGTGAAGGTGGTTGTGGAGGGTCTTTTTCACTCCCAAGCATCGTGGCCATGGTTATTGCTATGATGGAAGAAGGAGGAGAGAGGCTTCAATCTTTATAGTGATAGCTTTGTGTTTTCAGGATTTCGCTATTATTTTATTCTGGTTTAGACAAACAATTGTTGCAGGCTCAGACAGGCTTCGGAGAAAAATAGAAAATAAATACCTTCCTTAACAAAAATCTCAAAGGAATTGATAATGAATGTCACTTCTCTCCATAAAGAAATTTTCTCTCAAGTAATTGATTCTTATAAAAGAAATTGAATTGAATAATAAAATACGTTTTTGGATAAGAAATTTAGGAAAAAATTAAAATTATATAAGTTTATCATAATAATTCAATTAGTTGAAATTATAGAATTTCATAATCTATTTAAAACTACAATTTTTAATTCTCCATTTCTTGTGTAATTTTCTTTTTAGTTCAATTTCATCTCAACTTGAATGATTTAGGTTTGTTCTCACTTGAGATATAATCATTCTAGCTGAAGTCCAATCGTGGTTTATTCAATATCAATTTTTGTCAATGTTAGTGAGGTTTCTTTTAAACTAAAATAAGTATGATTGTTGTTTTTAACTATGTGTAGAAGGCTCTTTTTCATTAGTATAGTCTCACGTAATTTCCTAATAACATTAATTAAAATTTTATTAGCCAAGATTAACAGTATGTTTTGGTTAATGTCAAACAAGTAAGTAACATTTTCTTTTCATCCATATAAGTCAAAATAAATATCGATATTTGTAGTGATGTGAGTAAAATTTTTTAATAGACTTTGATATAATTTATATTTTAGTTCACGTTATTGATGTTATTTTATGGTAAAGTAGGTTAAGATTATTTTCCTTTGTTAGTCACAACTTGTGGACTATTTTGAAGCTAATATTAACCAATTTTTTAAGTTGATGTCTCTTGGGATTATGTATTTTTTTGTTTGTTTGCACAAAATTAATCAAGCTTTTTTTCTAAATTTAGGAAATTTTTAATCAGCCCTTAACTAGGATTTTTTTTTTTTTAAATATCAATACAGGAAAATTTTCTGCTAACTTCAGTAAAAAATAGGTCAAAACAGTTACCTCCATAAAGCAACATTGACCAATTGATATTGCAGCAAAAATAATTTAGACATAAAAAAGTAATATTGGTCGACGTCAATGAAAAATCTATTGATTACAGTCAGAAAGATTTTGGCAAACTCTGCTTGGAAAATTGTCTCAACCAATATCAACTCAAAAACATATTTGAATTTTTTTTACTATTAAATATTTTTTAATATTAACATCTTTTTATATTTTTTGCAAATATCCTTTTACATTTTTGACAATTTAAATATTTTAAGAAAATAAAATTCAATATATTTAAATAATTTATCTCAACAAAACATTTAAAAAATAAATAAATTTAAATTTTAGGTCAATTTTAAAAATATTTTATGATAAGTTTTTTAAGATTATGAATTTTTTATCAAGACACTTTTTTTAAATATTCATGATATTTAATGACAATATGAAATAAAAGAAGTCAAAGATAAAATAGACTAAATATGTCTTAATTGTCTAAAATTTTGATTTTTTTTTATAAACAACGTTCAAAGTAATATTAAACAGATTGAATTGTTGTAGGTTGTTTTCAATCATTATCCTAAAATTTGTTAGTTGCCTTAATTTCATTATTTGAAAAGTAAAAATTAAAAAAAAATCATTATAACTAAAAATGATTTTAAAAAATGTAAAAATAGGAAAAGTGTAACACATGAAAAAATAATTAATTATCATATTACTCAATTATAGTTGTGAAACTATAAATTAAGACTAAATATATTATGTGTACTACACATGTATGTATAAAGATATCTATACATGCATGTATGGAGATGTCCTGGACTCTTATGTTCTATAATACATAAACAAACTTTTATTACAATATTTACTATATGGTTGTCACTTGTAAAAAATTTACTCCTATACTAAATACAGTCCTAATAGTAATATATAATACACATGCAAGAGTTAATTAAGATAAAAATATATATTTACATAAACATTATTGTCATAATCATATAATAATGTATATATCTAAATTATACATATGAATGCAAATAAATTCACATTTAGTCATACATCATATCATAATCAAATGCAAGACATTCATGAAGATTCTAAAACTCTGATAAACAAGTTCTATCAGAGACTAAACAGCTAATATATCCTTAACCTACCAGATTTTAATTGACATATTTTTTCAATGTGTAGATGACACAAAACATTTACTACTAAGTCAAATGTATGTCTACTACCAAGCTAATTGTAAATCTCTATCAATTTTTTACCACCTCAAATAATGTCTACATGACTAAATAACATTGAAGTCTATATAATCTATTAACATGAGTTTCATTTTGATAACACTACATAATACCATCCCAGATATCCCTAGATCATCCATCAAGGGTCATGTAACCACCCAATCAAGATCACACATCTATGATCAAACCTTAAATACGATACTCAATCTATATATACATCTATGAAACTTATCCAACTAGAATTTATCACCTAGAAAGGATTATCCGAAAAGAGTTTATGTCATACATCTCCACATTAATTATATATTTATACATTATATATTTATCTAAAGTATGTATAATTAATCTTATCTTTTATACATGTATATAATTATATAACATATATAGAAATATAAAAAATAATACGATATAATCATCTTATTCGTATACTATTGTTTGACTAAACTCATCCATATATACTATAACACCTTTCCTTAATTAACTCATTTGAGAAGGATCGAAGAAAAAACTTAAAACTTAAATAACTTTAATTATATTTACTAAATTTTGTATTTTTATTACCTTTTTTAATTATTATTTTAAATTTCATATTTTATTATTAATTATTGATATTTATGAATATTTAATTTTTTTGTATTTATTAGTTAAATAATTTAATAACCTTTGAGGAGAAATTTTCTATCTCATACTTCATTTCTTTTGTATGTTAGTTAAAAAATACGTATGTAGTATAAAATGTGGGAAATATCATGCCACAGTAGTTGTAAATATCTTTCTAACACAAAATGATCATGATAGTTATTGGATTGTGCAAAACTTTAATCATAATTTATTAACTAAAACACAATTAGGTTAAGCTTATTAATATTGAAACACCTGAGCTTCTGGGACAAAGATTGATAAAGATGTTTCTTTCTCTTCAAGTAATACTGCTCAAAATATTGCGGCTAAAATAATCATTAGCGTCTGTATCATCTATTACGCCGAGACAAAATATGTTTTTTAACTATCATACATTATTATGGTATAAAAATGTTAAATTATTTATTTATATTTAACAAACAAAAATTTATAAAGAATAATGAATAATTTAAAAATATATATAATGGTGGGATGAATAGAATTGTACTTTAGTTTGTACTGATTGTGTCTTAAAGTGGTGATATTTGTTATCAATGTTCATTTTATATAACCACGTTATGATCATATATATTGAGGCGGGTTTTACGAGCTGTCAAATCTATCTTGTATTTTTTCAAGGATGAATAAATTGGTTCGTATTCTAACCCTTAACTTTATCATATCAAATAAATACAACGAGCTTACATAATCGACATGCATTCCTAGTGCATTTTGGACGAATTTATAAATTAATCTGGTTATACCTCTAATGCTACTATTTAAAAATAAATTTATATACACTTTAATAAAAACTCTCTCTCTATATATATATAAATAGAACTATTAGATAATAAAATAAAACTATTCTTTTATTCTTTTATTTTCAGGTTTAACTTCATTGAAATAATAAATGATAAAACTATTGAAAGAAAGGTAAGAATATATATATATAATATTTAGTTACATTTTTATTCATCACATTATTATTATATTATTATTGTATGTAATTCATTCATCTTAAACATTCATCAAGCATACACTAACACATGGATTTATGCGTATATTTTAAGGTGTTGAAACAAAAAAAATTAATTGTATATTTTTATTTATCTTTATGTGGGTGTGCTTTCGTTAGAATAAATTATTTCTTTTGTTACGTAATTCACAATAGTAAAATTTAAAGATAAGATTCTAATCAACATAGGAAGAAGAACATTTTGATATGTTAAGTAAAGTCAGCATTTCACCTTTGAAGAGGGGTAATGATGGACACATTATGGGATCTAATTTGGTTAGTGGGGTGATGTCAGTGGTGTCGGTGATGAATTTCACCTTGAATACCAATGAGTCGCTAACGGTGGTGGGTGAAAGTTGTCGACAGTGAGTCCAAGGTGGAAGGAGAGTACGTCGTTGCTGAGCCCATGCAAGTTGTCAATGATGAGAGCGATATGAACAAATTTCTCAATGACATCTCAAGTGTTTACAATGGAGGTGGAGAAAGAGAAATAATAATTCAAATTTTATTCTCTCACATTGATACATAAAGTAAAAGATTGATAAATTGATAAATTTAAAAGCATTTTATGTAATTAGTCCTCAGAATAATTTTTTAATATGTGAAATTAATGATGAAAGGAAATATATTGTTCTCAAATGCATATCCTACATTAAGAATATGAGTAAAGGAAAAGTATGATACTACTATTATAAAAATGAGAAATTAATCTAACTATTTACAACTCAATAATTAATTGGATATAACGAGATTTGGAAATTCTATATCTTGAGCGGGTTTGTAATACTCTTCTTGTAAAAGTTGCATGCCTGTGTGAATATACATATTGAGATGCTTAATTGTGTGCCTTTATTTGTTTTTACATCTTTACGAGGATGAATTTTGTTATAAGAGATTATTTCTTGCTAGTGATTCCCACTTATATGGCAAAAGATATTCATTAATGATATTCATTAATGAATTTGTACTCATGTCTTCCAGAAGAATTTATAAGTCAAAGGTATTCAATATTTGAACCTTCTACACAATTCAAATGTACAATAAACATTACCTCACTTTCTTATCACATAAGTTTTTAATCTACATGATTTAAATACTTAATGAAGATAAAAAGTATCTAACCGAAATATCTCTCTAGATTTAAGATTTCTTGTGTTTTTTACCATCCATAAAAATACAACTGATTATATATATATATATATATATATATATATATATATATATATATATATATTTTTTTTTTTTT
>Ga0099824_1003357_pt1 | contig 23397 bp, 12 predicted proteins | sample SiratrowhiteBW_FD_76837 | JGI IMG/M metagenome (GOLD analysis project Ga0099824, IMG submission 76837) | Root nodule microbial communities of legume samples collected from California, USA - Siratro white BW | ecosystem: Host-associated > Plants > Roots > Nodule | place: USA: California... | reverse complement strand
TATATTTTTTAAATATATATATATATATATATATATATATATATATATATATATATATATATATATATATTATATGAAAAATAAACTGATTTATACTTAATTCATCAAATAATTGATTCTAATAATTATATATATATATATATATATATATATTTATTTATTTATTTTTATTCATAATACTTTCCTTCCCTTTTTCTCCAAGACAACTATAATATAATTAATCTTCCTTCAATCTACCCATACTCAATACAATATATCTATTCATAATTATATTATTGACTTAAAATAATTAAATCAATAAAAATTGTTTACTTTATAAAAGAAATAATAAAAGTATATTATACATGTTATATTGTTTGCTATTTATTTTTCTTTTTTATTTTTTTATTGATGAAAATATGTTTACTTAATGTTTAATTGAAGTAAATCAGAAAAAAAAATATTTTTCTCTCCTTATTTGATTCACTATGATGAAATTATAGGGGAGAAGATGTTATTTAAAATATTTTTTATTCATCTTAAAAATAATTTTATTTTCTTTTAAATATAAAATTATTAAAACATAAAAGTAAGGATGTTCATTGGATTAGATAAAATCATTATCAACCTACTAAAAAATATCTAAAAAATATCTAGTTAGTTGATTCAGTTTCTATATTTTTTATATTAAAATTAATTTAATCCAATTCATTTTAATTTTTTACCATCTTATTTTACAAGGGTTAATTAGTAATTTCAAAAATATATCAATTAAAAAAATAAAAACAAATCTATAACTTCTATCAAATTAATCCCAAACTTTCATAACCAATTCCTTCAAATCCCTTCAAATCTTACCATCTATCTATTAGGCCAAACAATACTCTCAACCACTCACAATTCACTCAAATCCCTTTAAATCCATTATTTCAAATTCACTCCCCCAACCAAACAAAGCCTAAGTAAATAAAAAATTTCAAGTTATAAAAATAAAAAAAAATTAAAAGGTAAAAACTTATATTGGAATGCATAACACTTCTGATTCTTACTGTAACTGGACTTAACCAAATATTTATATGACAAAAATATAAAACTGTAAGAGAAGTTTGTTTGTTTATTTTTATTTTATTTTATTTTTACATACTTATGTAAATGAGATGATATTCTCCACACATAGATACATTCAAATTATCTCAACTTTATTTACAAAATGCTCACAAAATATCATAGGAACATAGATACATTAAATGGGAATATGTAAAATACCTTTGAAAATCTCTCTTTAAAACCATAATAATATCAACAATTCTGGATATAATATATATATATATATATATATATATATATATTAAAATCATACCAATAATATTTTTTAATTATTATAATTATAAAAATAAATAAAAATTGATGATATTTTGCTTGAAGGAGGAATTGTTAATATAAGGTTACCATATCAATTTATCTGGTGATAAAACTCTCTTTAACAATATAAAAAATAAAAGATAATGATTAGATGAGTTAACAATTATTTAATAGAAGTCACAATGCTAAATATTAATATAATTTTTCCATAATATTTTATAGAGATTAATTTAAAAAAAAATAATAATAATATTATTATTATTTTCAAAGCTATTGATAATTTATTAATCCAAACAGAATTAAAATATGAACTTTAAAATTGTTGACAGGACTGTGAGTCAACAACATAAAAATAATACGGTTTTATGAATATGAAAAATTGTCAAATACTATTTATTTATTTTTTAAGTATAAAAAATGCAGAAATTGGTTACACTGTGTACATCACCCTAAACTTGAGTAAAAGTGTTTTCTCTGTGGTGCTACCTGACTACATCCTTTTTTGTTTATTATTCCTTGAGAACCCTGAAGAATTGAGCAAGTTTTGATCTCGATTACGAATGCTGTGGTGGGCTTTGTTCAGAATTTCAGAATCTTAATGGAAAACTCAGACCACGACGAACCAGAGAAGAAGAGGCCTCATCTCACCTCTGTCTCTTCTCGCACGTCTCGTAACTCCATCAACTCTCCTACCACCAACAAAACCGTAACCCCTTTTTCTCTCACTATGTGCTTTTGTTGTGTTTCCATGTGTTCATATATGTGCTGCTTTCACCTCTTTCATTTTACTCTTGTGCTCTGTTGATGATCCGGTTAACAGATTTTTTTTTGCGTTTGCTTTGAATTGGGTGTATAATTGCATTCTTTTAATTGCTTGGTACTGTGGGCACAAAATGAATTGCTTGTTTTAATATGGGTGAATGAAATTTTGGTAAAGTTTTGATTTTTGTGACAAGGGGGTAGCAGTTAGATTGTGCTTAGTTCCTACTTACTGAACTCCATTAACCAACTTAGCTTCTTAAGATAATTATTGCTTATATTATTTTTTACTAGTTATAGGAAAAGTACATGATACACGCCTGCAAACAAAAAAGAGAAAAGTAGTGAAAAAGAGAATCAAAATATCTACTATTAAGTTTTAATCTAATCTTGAGACAGTTGAGAATTCTAATTTATGAATATATCATTCTAAAGAAATTACAAACGAAGAAAATTGATGTGGTTACTGAGGGGGTTTAGCTCAGTTCATTGAGCAGTGTGTGTGTGCGGCCAAGAGTAGCAAGTTGCAAGGGTGATTTTCATGTCTTGTGATTTTTGACATTATATTGTGTCTGAACAAGATGTTTTCATGTCATTGAGAGTCTTTCATTTAAAAGACTCAGGCAAGGATTTTTGTGAGCACTGAGATGCTCAACTAGATTGAGGTAAAAACTGTTTGGTTTCTTGTTTATCAAACAATTAGACTTTCTGTGTGGCATCTTTTTTCAATGTTACTTGTTTATTAGTTTTACTTGTGTAACGGGGAATAGTATGCTCCCTCCAGGCTGATGCAGGAGTCTTACAGTTCCAGAATCAGCAGCTTGTTCAACAGATAGAAGTCCAGAAACATGCTTTGCATGGCCTTGAAGAAAAAATTAGAGAATTAAAAGGAAAACAAAGTTCTTATGATGACATGTTAATTTCTTTGAACCAACTCTGGACTCAGGTTATTCTTTGTCGTCATGCTCTGGTTTCTTTCACCCGCTGTTGAGTTTAGTATTTTCCTCTCTTGAAAGTAACACTACCATATATAGAGTATGCTCTGGTGGCCCCTTGGAATGTCATTGGGTGGCAGGCAATGCACTTTCTGTTGTATTCCTGTAGGATAATATGCTAGCTGGCTTAATGTTCTTATATGTCTTTCTAGTTGGTTGACGATATGATTCTTCTTGGAATACAAGCTCGGAGAGGCAAAGGCAGAGACAAATTGCAATATTTGACTGACATTGAAAATCCTAAAGGTATACACACCCACAAGTATTTTTTTCTTAGTGTAAAGGTAATTCAAGAGACTGACTTGACTTACTCGCTAGGTTCACTTCCTTTGTGTCCTGCTGAGGATATATTTCTATGTAGATTAATCCAGAAAGATTCCATTAAAGGAATCAGTGATGATGAGCTCACTAGTTATGTTGAGGAGGCCCTTGCTTTGCGTCAATCATCTACAATGGAGTTGTTGAAACTCCTGAAAGATATTATTGATGATCAGATGGAAAGATCAGGTGGTATAGCTCAGATTTTACACGGAGATTTATTTTCAGAAGGTAAAAAAATATGATATGCTATCCAGTTTTTGTTTTCAATTTTTTTATATCATATATCAGTGTGGTAGAATAATTAGAGAAAATTTACACAAATGACCTGTTGTTACTCATTCTGGCTTGCAGATGCTATAACCCTAATGACTAAGATTGATGATATGATGAAAGAGGAGGCAAATAATTTACAAGAAGTGATTGATACTCTCCATGCAAAGCATAAAGAGTATACTGTTGGTATTCAAAATTCTATCAATGAGTGCTTACAAGAAAAATCTGACATTAAACACCTTGCAGGTCTGCAAAATGTTCCGTTTTTTTTTTAATTAGTTATTATGAAGTTTAGAATTAAAAAAATGTGAAATATAATGATCTTGATTATTGTATGATATGGTTTAAATGGTTTGCAACATGGTTTAATAGAAGAAGATTTCCTCGTTTTAATGTTTTTTTTTTTTTTTTTTTTTTTTTTTTTTTTTGTTTTTTTTTTTTTTTTTTTTTTTTTTTTTGATAAATTATTATATAAAAAATATTTTTTTTTTTTTTTTTTTTTTTTTTTTTTTTTTTTTTTCTGTTAAAGTGGTAATACTATATGTTGTATGAATAAATCTCCCATTTGATCCACACATTTGTATTATTCAGACTGAATTTATGTAATAATCTTTCTAGAAACGAATTGAATGTTCTGAAAAAATTTCAAGGACCAAAATGCGGCCTTACTCCAAAATTTTTGGAGCATCTCTTGCTGCAAGATTGTTTATTGAAGCTCTTTCGCATGTTGTTCTTCTCTTACTGCTTTGATAATTGATTAGCTTTTTGTTTGAAAAAAAATTTCGTTTTGTAACTCTTTGTAGATAAATGTGATTAAAAGGTTAAGCCAAAGTTAAATCAGGAAACCTTTTATTCCGTGTATATGATGCTAAGTAGAATCAGAAGAATGCATAGTACATCGATTAGATCAACACTCCACCTAAGCGATAGTCATTAAGAGTTGACAAGCCAAACAAGCCACGTAGTTTGGAATGAGCTGATCTTGTTTTATCACTTTGAAAATTGAAGAAAATTTGTTAGTGTGGAATGAAACATTTTAAGAAAATAATATGATTTATGGTTGAATTATGTGATTGGAGAATTAAAATATTGAAATTTCTTTTTTTGGAAAATTATAAAATGGGTATTGATTTGATTTTGAAATCCTATTGATTTTAGATTTGTATAAATCCTCCATCCAATTAGGTTGATTTGAATGGATATGTTTTGATTTCAGTTTTAATTGTTGGATATACCAATTCATGTGCACGTTTTAAGGTTGGTGAATAGAAGGACAGCTACTTAAAAAAGGTGACTTAGGTCACGAGCTCCCACCAATTGAGGCCTGGGGGTTTGATGTACTTAGCCTTGGCCCTACTAGCGGATAGGCTAGTTCGAGGATTTGAACCTATGACTGATCACAAGGCAGCAAGCTTACTATTGTGCCAAGGCTTGCTTGAAAGCTTTTCTGAAATTCAAATATAATTTAGAAGTAACAACAGCCTCAGTTGAGGATGATGGTTCTTTTGTCCTGTGCTTAGAAGGGAGAGAATTTTAATAATGGAGCTGCATAATTCATTAATTTATATAAGGAGTTAAATTTTAGTGATTTTAGTTGGTGTGGTTAGAATTAATTAGGAATCAATATGACCAGAATTAAGGTCCTTAGATTTATGCTGAGATTTTTTGTGTAGTTTTGGAAATCATAGAAGGAGAACTGTGATTGCTTTTATTTTTAAGCTGATTGCTTTTCATAATTCTCACTAGATTATTTTCATCTTGCATGTAAAGGTGAGCTTGATGAGATTTTGGCTGAACTTGAAGAGAGTAGAAGAAAACTGGTTAATCTGGAAATGCAAAAGGATACGGCAATAGGGATGAATTCTCCCAATGCAGATGCAGTGAATGGAAATCTGTCTCCTGAAAACATCATGGACAGGACCATGGGTTTGCGTGAGTTGAAGGATTCAATTGAGGAAGCAAAGGTTTTTGTCACGTGATTTTCTTTCCCTCTGAATCTGAAAATTCCTTTGTCCTTGTTCTCTATCTAATGAAGATATATGATTACTTAATGCCATAGATAGTGGATGCTGATCGTTTTTCTGAGCTCCAAGAGGCACAGGAAGACAATCAGACCTTGACAAAGCAATTCCAAGATCTTCAGGTTTATAAGTTTGGAGTATCTAGTATGATCATATTTTCTTGAATTGTTGAGATGCGTTCGTTATAGAGTCCCATGTAAAAGTTTATTTTCATCTATGTTTATTTATTTCCAGAATGAACTAAAAGATGATAAGTATATACGCTGTTCGCGAATATACTCTTTAGCTAATGATCAACTTCAACATTGGACATCTGAATTGGGCCGGTATAAAACATTGGTAGAATCTCTGCAGGTTAACAGTGATTTCCTTTTTTCCCTTTAATTGTGTTATAATTTGCTTTTAAATTCATATTTGCAATTTCCTGTTTTAAAATTTCTTTTAAATGTTATTTTAGGCTGGCAGTGTTCATATTGCAAAATGGGAGAATGAACTAAATTTGAAATTGGAGTCTGCTGATTCTGCAAGGCATGTCCTTGATAATTCTGCCCATAGGATTGATGAACTAGAGCTCCAGTTGCAGAAGTGTATTATTGAAAAGAATGATCTTGAAATTAAAATGGAAGAAGCTAAACAGGATACTGGTCAGCTTTTAACCTTTTTGGTGTTAGACTTGTGCTGGATGTGATTTGATCTCTCAGTTTCTTACAGTATTATATATTTCAGGGAGAAAAGATATCAAATCTGAGTTTCGTGTTATGGCTTCAGCTTTATCTAAAGAAATGGGAATGATGGAAGCTCAATTAAAGCGATGGAAAGATGCAGCTCACGAGGCTGTATCATTACGGGAGAAAGCACATTCACTAAGAGAAGAGTTGAACATGAAGGTTGTTGTCGCAAACTGATCTGATATGATTTGCCATTTCCTTTTCTTTCCCACCCACTTTGTGATAAGTCCTCCAAAGAAATTTATTAGTTAGATTGAATCTGCAACGTTCTCTACGTTGTCACTTTTTATGAGGAACTGGGGTTCCACAAGAGCATGTCTTATATTATAGCCGTCGTAATTTTTGTTGTTAAATGTAAAGAAATGATTCAATCAAATGCTAACCTGTTGGGAAAAAGGCAAGGGTTGTTTTGAAATATATCTCTAACATACCGGAACAAGTAAAAGACCTTTCAATTTTGCGGACAGTTTAAAGTGACATTATTGAATCCAATAAATAAATATATCCTTCAAAATTGTTAATTGCTCCTATAGACATTGAATTGTCCATTTCTTTATTTAATGAAGACGATGTAGTTCTGTATCCATGTTAAATTTTTGCAAGTCAATGAAAAACTTCTAAATTGATGCTAGTTAACAAAAGCAATAAACTTCCATTGTAATAAATCGTGTTTACTGGATAAAACACTATGGTTTGTATATGATAGTGTGTGGTTATAAATCAAAATGGAAATATTTTTGTTGACTAATCACATTGAATTTAGTGACAAAAAAATTGTTAGTCGGAAAATGCAGCAAGAGCATATGGGTGGAAGTTTTTGTCACTGAACACTAGTAGTGTATAGAATAGTTTATAGTTGTAATCAGTTTAGTACCTGTTTAACTAACTAACAGCAGTCAGTTATGTTGAGCTGTAGTCTAGTCAGAATAGCCTGCACAAGAAGTTACTTATTATGTTTAAATACCTGAACTTTTATACTTTGTTGGGATGCAGACAAGCGAACTAAAGAGCCTTGCAAACAAATGCGCTGAACAGGTTTTGGAAATCAGATCTTTAAAAATGCTGGTAAGTCCGCCTTGGCCTTTAACTTTGTGTCTCTCGATCTATAGGTATTTTCTTCTTTAATGGCTTTGTTGTACAGTAGTGACCCTTCTCAGTTTTCTTGTTTGGGTTTAAGTTGATTGATGCCACTTATATATTACTTTCTGAATCTTGAGTATGTCTGTGACTGAATCGGATATGATTGCAAATCTTTTCCTTTGCTTTGACTTGTATCTTGCATGTGCATAGGCATCTTTGGTTTCAAGATTCTGCAGCATTATTTCGTTGTGATTTTAATTCTTGATTGTCTAAACTAATTTTCAAATATTTGATTGTGATATTTTGGTGCAGACTGCAAAATTACAGAAAGAGAATCAGGAGTTAGAGTTTGTTTTGGATATGTATGGCCAGGAGAATTATGATAAAAGGTATGCTGATTTGAATTTACTAAAATGGTGGCACGAGTTTCTTGCAGTTAATTTATGGGGTAAATTTTCTTATAAAAAAATATGCTGAATTGCTGATACATCAACATGTGATTTTTCTTGCACATATTGTGGGAAATAATATTTGTTAATGAACTTAGGAACCAGTATGTTCATGTATTTCTTAATAAAATACAATTAGTGTTCACGGGTATTAGTGTCTGATGATTTGCACTCAATATCATCCCATTAACTAAGTCTCCAATTATTTCATACCAAGTTATGTGATGATTGGGTTCAGGGAGACTACCAATGGATTCTTTTATGGCAATTCAATGAATCTCCTTGTAAGTCCAATATCTGTCCTACACTATATGCTATAATATTTGGAAGAAGGCTCAAAGTGTCTATATTCTAATGATATCCAACGACTCTGATATTATTTTTTGGTTTAGCTGCCCTCTAGAATCCCAAACTAGATTCCCATACTTCCAATGTCGGACCTTGTACCTTGCAATTGGATCTTAACATAGGGGATCCCAAATAAGCCCAAAATCTTGTGTGTATCTATCTATCTCTATATTCGTTATTCATGTATCCTATGTACAGTTTAATCAATCAGAATATATGCATTATCCCAAATAAGTTCATAATTTTTGTTTGCTCTCTAGTGTTTCCATTCACGGGTGCAACTTGTTAAGTTTTTTAGTGTTAAATTTAACTTAAGGTAAGAATTTAGTTGTTCTTGGTAGCTTACTGGAGAATTTATTCTGCATTCAAATCAAAATTATTTACACTTGGATGATTTGATTTTAATTTTCTGTAAAACTTGCATATCAGTTATTCAGAAGTTAGAGAATCCGAAAGTAAAGCTCACTCTCAAGCTGAAATACTAAAAAATGCTTTAGATGAGCATGGCCTAGAGTTGAGAGTAAAAGCTGCCAATGAAGCTGAAGCTGCTTGTGAACAAAGGCTTGCTGCTGCTGAAGCTGAAATAGAGGACTTAAGGGCCAAGCTGGATGCGTCTGAAAGGTTCGTCTTTAGGTGTTCTACATTGAGTATGGTTTTGCTTAATCGTTAACCAACTAACCTAAAAGCTCAGGCTGTTAAGATACGACATTGCTTTTATACTTTATATATTTGACGTGTACAGTTTTAATGAAATCAGAAATCTATTTTGAAACATATTTAACTCAAAAAAATGTCTTGACAGATTTTTATTTGTTTGTTTTTATCAGTTGTTTGACGAAATGTTCTTTATCAGATAGAAATCAAGTGTCCTTTTAGCATTTTCAATTTTTTATGTTGACTGTTGTCATACGAATGGAATAAATGTTTACAAGCTAGCTTGTCTATTAATATGTTGATACATGCCATTTCCGTGTTTTGTATCTGTCCATGTTCAGGGGCATTTTGGAGCTGACTGAGGCTATTAAAGTTAAAGATGCTGAGGCAGAGGCATATATATCTGAAATTGAGGTGTGCTATCTGATTTTTTCTCCCCCTTCATACTAGATGAACATTAATAAATATGGATTGGTTTTCTCTAACTCTCTTTTCTTGTAATATAATTATTTGATTGCTGTCATGAAGACTATTGGTCAAGCATATGAAGATATGCAGACACAGAACCAAAATCTGTTGGACCAAGTGATTGAGAGGGATGACTATAATATTAAGGTATATCTTATTTTCATCTTCAGTGAACACTATCTCACTATTATTTTCACCATTTTTCCATGAACAACAGCAATGCTTAGGTTATTTTCCTGGCCTTTTCTATTCTGGTTGATGAAAGATATATGCTTCAACTTTGTAGCGAATGCATTAACTTTTGCTATTATGTGTAGAAATATATGTCAATATTTTGAAGAACTGATTATGCATGAATCCACATGAAAAAATTGGCATCTGGTTAATTTATAGCAAAATCATTTTAGAAGTGTCAGACTAGTAAAGAGGATTTCATAGATTATGGTGCATCTTATAAGATGGAATCATTAGGAAGGTTTTTGGGAGAACTTGTGGGCAGCATATTCTAGAATCAACTCTGGATCAACCTAGAAATTTGGGATAATCGATTTTGGAAAAAATCTTAGGCAATCAGTTTTCTCAAACATCAGGAAATCTTGCTGTACGAGAATTGATTTTTGCAGGGATAAAATCTCACTCAAACAATGACTTTTTAAACACAAAGTCATGCAACTTACTAGATCCTAGTGATATTTGCTCAAATAATTCGACTTTTGGTTAGTGAGATCATGTTTTTATAATATTGCGATTCTAGTGCAGCTTGTATCAGATAGCGTGAAAGCAAAACAGGCCTACAACACTCTATTGTCCCAGAAGCAGGCCTTAGCTAAACAACTTCAACAACTGAATGCTTCAATAGAAAATTCAAAGGCGAGGATTGCACACAGTGAAGAACAGGTCCAACTTTCCCCGCTTCCTGACTCCTCCCCCTCCACTGGCCACTTTATTTTCTGAAATATTTGGAAATTATGCCGTACAAATTTGCTGCTGTAGCGGCGGCTGCTTACTGTTGTAAACGATATTTTGAATCTTGCAGATGAAAACTATTCTTTCTGAAGCCATTAAGTGTAATCAAGAAGAAAAACACCTTGCGGTCACCCTGGAATTTGCAAGGTGGGAATTGGCAGATGCCGAGAAGGAATTGAAGCTGCTCAAGTCTTCTGTTTCCTCTTCAGAGAAAGAGTACGATCAAATTCAGAAAGACACGGAAGCTATTGAAATGGAATTGGAGAGTGAAAGGTATTTTTCTTTTCAAGGAGGTTGATTATGCATCAAGTCTGGATCAGGGATAGATTTTCAAAAAAAGTTTTTACATTGCCACTACTTGCAGATACAATTTTAATTCTAATAATGATCCTAGAGACTCAAAATCCCAAGTTTTATGAAATTGATGGATTAGTAAGGTTGGTTAGGGGCTGAATAAACAATGCTCGCAAAAGTAGTCTTGGATCTTAAGAATCTTGGTATATGTCGTGCAGGAGTTCAAGGAAGAAGCTCGAGGAGGAATTAGGGGAATTGAACAGCCAAATTGCTGAGCTGACTTCTGAAAGTGGAGAAACCACAATACAAAAACTTGAAAAAGAAATAAGAATATGCAAGAACATGATCAAGTGCACTGTCTGCACTGATCGTCCTAAGGAGGTAAGAAAATGCCGATTATCCAATTACATAAACTGATTGCTTTCATTCAAGTTAAATTGACTTGTATCAAAGAAGTATCATGATTGTTTTGAATTATGGATGACACCCAAAGCTGATTTGACATCTTTTCTTGGACTTGCAACTGCATATATGTAGTATCTAAATTAGGATTTATTGCAACAGCAAAAAGTAAAAGTTTGATGTGTGTATTTGGCAGGTTGTGATTGTCAAATGCTATCATTTGTTCTGCAATCCATGCATTCAGAGAAATCTAGAGCTTCGGCACCGCAAATGCCCTGCATGTGGAACAGCATTTGGACAGAGTGATGTTCGTTTTGTAAAGATATGAGACAGATGTTAAGATACCTTGTAGGGGTTGATTTTATTGTTTTCGTTCCCTGTTCACTACTGTTTGTCCTTATTACCTTGATTATATAGGTTCAAACAAGCATTCCAACCTCATATGAGCAATGAATATATTCATTAGAGAAATCAGTTTTGGTTGCACTCTTTTGAGGATCATATACTCCCTCCTTCCTCACTTTGCGTCTTTACTAACACCACTCAACATTGGGGCAGTTCTCAAGTTTCAACTTTTTTTTAGTGAATTTATAAGATTTTAAACCCAAGATATGTTTAAAAGAAAATTAGTTCATTGCAGTTTGACTAAAGAGACGCTTATCAGCTTTATGTAACCACTTCTAGTATTTTTCAGAACCACTTTTACAGAACTAAGTCCTTTTTTCTTTATTTAAACAGGAAGAAATTTTTACATATTTAATACAATCTAATATCTTTTAAATATTTTTATGATGCTCAGGTTCAGGCATTAGAAGTTGGAAATGCTTTTATGATATGCATTGTTAATAACGTTTCTGTAGTAATTACAAATATATTTCAAAATGTTTGTTTTGCAAACGTAAAATTTTAATTTTTCTTGAATGTTATATCCCGGAAAAAAAAAATATTAAAGTGATAATTACATAAAAAAATAACGAGTGATTATATCGTAGTCAAAAAGGTATGGAGCTGCCGCAAGAAACTATGGATGTGCAGAAGAAGCCGTCAAAGCATATTAACATTTTGGAAGAGAATGAGAAAGGTGAATAGTAGTTTGAGCTTATTGAATTATCAAACAAAGTCAAAGTCTTTAGCTTATAACAACAACAATTCTCTATTACCAATCACAACTTATTTGTTTTACTATAATAGAGTATATAAAGTATTTAATCATATTTATCAAGTTAAAAAAAAAGCATATTAACATTTTGGGCCAAAGCCCAAAGCTTACGTATTTACTGAAGTATCTGGAGGTTTTGATTAAATAAAAGAATACAATTGATAATTGGGTGTAGATGAAGTGAATTGAGAAAGAAGTAGAAGAAGAGTGGGAATTTGAGGAGTGGCGTGGGAAGAACGGTTGTTCTGATAGGTTTGCATATGCAGCGATTAAGGAGTTCTGTGTTCTCGGCGCCCAACCTTAAGAAAAAGTACCTCAATTCACGGGCTGCCATTCAAGACACTTTTTTTTCCACTAAGGTTTTCTCTTTCTCTCACTCTCTCGATTCCCTTTTCTCATCTCATCTCATCTCACATGTTTCTGTGTTTTAGGATACCTTTGAGAGACATCGCGTGGTGTTCACTGTTGGAACTTCCATTGCTTCCGTTGCCACTGCTTGGTTCGGTCCGTCTTTTCTCTCTTCTCTTCTTTGCTTTGCCCATTAACAAAACTCACTTTTTTTGTTTTGTTTTTAATTTCGTAGGTTACACCTTGCGCCATTTACATGACACCAAAGTTGATCAAAGGCTTCAATCCATTGAAAATGCTGTATGTACATACATCTCTTTGATTCTGTTATTGTTTTTACTTTCTTTTGCTTCATCTTTATATCATGTTTTCTGTCAGGTGAAAGGCAATTCCAATCTCCAACATACCGATATCAAAGACATTGTCGCAGGTTCCGGAGGTTATAGCCTTCCTGCTTGTGTTGCCACTGCTGGAACCTCCTTGGTTATCGGGTTTGTTCACTCTCTCCCGCACTCACAAACTTTATCTTGTTCCTTAACTCGTCTTTGTTAGCAATTTGACATTGTTTCTTTAGTGCAATCATTGTGGAACACAAACGAAGTTATGAATATTGGGGGTTATGGTTAGTTCACCAAACGTGAATGATTGTAGCATGCCATGATGGTTATTATATTATATATTACGAGGATTGCAGAAAATTGTTTGTTGCATGTAATGCAACCAATCTCATTCTGTTGGAAAAAGGGCTGCGGTTGCTGTATAATTGCAAGTTTTGATTATAAACTGCAGGATTAAGAAAAGTTAATAATTACAGAAGTTCAACTGTGTGTAGCTGTAAGTTCTTGTTATACTAGAAATTCCCACCCTTTCATTGACTCTTGATCTCTTATTCAGATCATTGTGAATCTATTTGTCCCTCGCAGTTGGCATGGATTAATTTAGGTGACTTAATACTTACGGTTGAACATTACCTAATTTTTCTAATAATCCGGTGAAGTGGTTCAATTTTCCAACTAGCAACATGAGTGAGGTTTTGACAAGTTTTACATTGACTGAGAAAGGCTAGTGAATACTACTCTCCAGTTTTAGCTGGGCTTGTGACTGACTATTCTATAACTCTAGGCACAGTAAATTTTCCAACTAGCAGCTGAGAAAAAAATTGCAGAAAGAAAAGAGAGAGAGAGATAAAAAGAATTTAAAGGAAAGTTGGAAACTGATAAATGATAATGTAAAACTTAACATGTTAGTAAAAAAAAATTAAATTTTAGATTTTTTTAAGAGGATGAATTTATCATTCTGATTCTGGCATAGCGCATATCTGCTGTCTCAATCTCTATTATTGTTTGGGTTCTTCACACCTACAACCAAATCTATGGCCCCCGCATTCAGAAAGTTTACTTCACATACCATGCTGCCGCCCTTGTCTACAAACCCCGTACCAATTTATCTATTTTTAGATTTTTCTTGGATTTCTCATTTATGTACCGGGAAACATGGGACGGGATGATTTTTGCTTAGAGATAGAGGAACTGTGAGGGAGGAATTTGGATGACAAAACCAAAAGGTTACGTGAATGATTTCATGAATTACAATTTTTATCTCCATATACCAACATCTCCCTACACATAAATTTGATGCTTCTCAGCTTCAAGATCTCAAGCTTCTAAAATTTGCTGATGACAAAAATAATTAGGTGCGGTTTTGCATATTGGGAAGGACATTGGGAGTGGGAGTAAAACATGGAAGGGGGGAGGTGTCACTCTCAACTCTTTCACGTTCCATTTCTTATGTATGGGTTTTGTTTTCTCAAACTCAAATCATTCCTCCAATAGGTTTGCTTCTGAATTTGGAATATAGTTCTTGTATGATGTCAAATTTATTCCTTTACATCTTGGGTTGGTGTGCACGTTTGATATGAACAAGATGCCTCAGTTAGAATCACTTAAAAATGTTTTTAATCATATTATATGGAATCTGTTTAATCATACTGACAAGATCTTAGAGGTAAGAGTATTGAATTTGACCCGTTGATTGATTGTAGGTGTTGGTGTACATGTTTGACGTGAACATGTTTCCTCTCTTGATGTGTTGTTGCTTGTTTCATAAGCCATGCATATTGTCTTTTATTTTCTTTTGATATTTGCAATCAGTGGATTTAAACATTCTAATTTTCTTTTAGCTATGAGTTCTCACTTTCGCTGATATACAGGTATGCCTTAGGATGGAGAGGTGGAATCTGGTATGCAACTAAGAAGTTCAGAAAGGAGCAAATGAAAATGCTAGGACAGATTACACCTAGAAGATGGCAGTTGCTTGGGAAGATAAAACCTAAAGGGTTGCAATTCCAATTCCTTAGAAGAAACCTTACCAGAATCAAAGTGTCTGATACTGTACAGCAAACATCTCAATCAAGTATAAAGGATGCAGCTACCACACATGTTGCCGGAAAATCCATTTAGTATACTACTATAAAATGATTCTTTAAGAAACAATATTGATTGAGATGGCTGGAGATACCGGATTAGGCATTCAATTAGATAAAAGGAGTAGCCATGTGGTTATAACCAATTATCATCAAATTTTGCACTGATGTTTTATTTTGGCCTGCAGCTGCTCATCCTTAGCTTCATAAATTCTTCATCCTTCGTGTGAGAAGTGGTTTAGAAACTTGTGTTCTATTTTGTTTGTTATAACGGAGGAAATACACATACTTTACTTTTGGTGACTGGCAAATAGAACTCTCTTTATTGGAGGAAATACACATTAGATTTGTGTTGTGTAGGGAATGATCAAGTTCTTAATAGTGGAATTTTACTGACAAAATTTTCGACCAAGATAATATAATTCAAGAGTGATATAACATATTCTCTAACACTTAGTTTCCAATTTTCCCTTTCCTATTTAGTTGAATTCATGAAGATTCCACTAGTTTGGGAATGGACTCGCCAGATGAGATAAGATATCTAAATATTTAGTGAGATTGGAGGAAGGGTGGCTCTTGGTCCTAAAATTAAAATATGCTCTTTTGAATTTACTATTTTCTGTAATTCATATATATTAAATTTTAACCAGTAGAAAAGAATTTATTACTAGCATATCTCCTTCTTGATTGTTCTTTTATAGTATCTTAAAAAAAAAATAGTCATTAAAATAATCCAATGGTTAGCGTGTGATACTGAGTTGTTTTTGTAAACTTGCGTAATTAAGTTGAGGTGTTTTATGAGTGGTAAAGTAACTGTTGGACATAATAAAAAGTGATGCATTATTCAAGACGAATGATTTTTGACAGAGATGAAAATTTTCAAGGATCAATGTCTTCACTTCAAAAGCTTTCTTTCAATGCTAAAATAATACACCCATATAAGCAACCTTTTCAGGATTCAGATGATTACAGATTTCGTATTCGATGTTAATTTCTTAGACTAAGAGTAAGGAAAAAGTATACGGATGCTGTTTATAGATTTTGTTTTAGTTTTATTGTTAATTGTTATATTAGCAATTAATTCTACAAATCTGTATGATAAAATCTCTTAGTTTTTCTCTTTCTCATTTGGAATTCTCTAAGTACACTAAAATATCTCTTAATTTCTTTTACTCTTCTGTTAAGTTATTCTCTTTGTATTTAGTTTTAGTTGAGAATAAGAAGTCAAACAACTTGAAGTGCAAACAGTGAAAATATAATTTCGATGACTTAAATCTTTAGTATTTTCGCCAAATAACCAATTTGTTTATAATCTTCCTCTTATATTCAATGTTTTTTCATTATGTTTTAACTTAATTAACCGTCACCACCAATATAGATAATTTAATTTTATCTATTTAACACTTTTAGTATCTGAAAAATATTTGATAGTTTTAAACTCTTAATTGTTTATAATTTTTTTTAAACCATACCATAAGTATGGTTATTTTAATGCAAGAATAGAAAACACTAATCAATATATTTAAGGTAACAGAATATTTTAAATTGAGATAATTATATTGTTTCAATCTTTTTTTATTTAATATAAATAATATAAAGGTTTTCTTCAACTAACGTTTTCTTTTAAAATTTTATTTTTATTATAAATAATTATATTTTAATTAGAAGCTTTTAATTTATTTTTTATATTAATTTTTCTCCTTTAATTTTGAATGATTGTAAAATAATTTATTTTATAATATATAGTAAATAGGGATTTTACATTTAAAGAAAAAAAATATAAATATGTTTTATACTTTTAAGAATTACTAATTATACAATATTAAAATTGTATGTAATATTAACAAGTTATCATTATATTAATTTAAAAATATTCTTTATCACATCAACTATATATAATAATATTTTTTTAACATTAAATTAAGACGAGGACAAAAAAAGACAGTTAGAAATTGTCAAAGATTTAACTAAAAATATTTTTGTAAGGTGTAGAAGTACACGGATGCATGGACTAAAAATATATTTAAATTTTTATTTCAATTATCGATTGCTTAGCAAAACCTCCTTCTCATATCTCTAAAAAATTAAGGTTAATAAACATAAATTAACAAATATTTAATAGAAATAAAATATTAATATGTTTTGGTTGCTTAGCATAACCTCCTTACTTAATGCATTGATATTTTATGTCTATATTAGTTGTAGTGCACAATAACTCGAAAGGAATGAATAATAATGATTCAGTTCTCACCATCCCATATTATCTTATTACTAATCGCACAGCTGAAAATCTGTATAACAACAGTATTATGTACTTATTCATTGATATTTCAACTAAATTTTAAATATTTTTCTTCTAATTTGAAGAATATTGGATACTTATTAATTAAGTTAATATGCTGATTTGGCCTAAGTGTGAATACATCTGTTAATTTCATGTGAAGTTTTCTAAGTGGTTTGCTTTGTGGTAGAAAACATAAGTATTACACAACATTTTGTTCTAAGCACATGTTTTGGCTTTTTCCATGCACCACATTGGTCTGGTCAGAACTGATCTCTGCAGTGAAAAACCATCCACACATTTCTTGCAAAGTTAAAGAAGTGTGTGGCAACAAAGTGCCAAAATCCCTGTAATTTAATAGTGGCTCCTTGGTAGACCCCACACATGCTTTTGTTTATACCATTGTTGACAAAAAGGTGGTTTAAAACCCCTCATGTGAATACTTTACAACTATTATTTTTTCCTGTTTTCTGTGTGTATAAATAATGTCTGGATTGGGAAGATTAATGTACCAGGAAACAGAACATGGCCAACACATCACTCTCAACAATCCTTGTGATTCTCTTCTGGGGTTTAACTCTTGCCACTGGGAGAAAACTCTCACCACTTAGCACTATTACTGGAACATTGTCATCACCCCCCACTGATGGTATTTGCTCATCTATGGTCAAGACACAAGGCTATACTTGTGAAGAACACTTGGTATGTACTGTGCTTGCATCTGTTTCTGTTTCTGGTAGAAATCAACAAGATTTAGAGCAGGTAGTAGTAGCCGCTAACTCGCTTATTATGTAATGTTTTAGGTGACAACACAAGATGGTTATATTCTTAACTTGCCAAGGATTAGAGTGGGAGAATTAAGGGGGCCACCTGTTCTTCTACAGCATGGACTTTTCATGGTTACTAAAAGTTTCATAAGCAACTATGTGTCATGGATTTTGTTGTTGATGTTGGCAATTAATGTGATGCTGTGGTTGCAGGATGGCATAACATGGTTATTGCTACCTTCAAAGCAGTCTCTTGCATTTCTTTTGGCGGAAAATGGGTTTGATGTTTGGGTTGCTAACACTCGTGGAACCAAATATAGCCGCCAACATACAACTTTACCTACTAATAGCTCGGTTAGTTTTGTCTACTAAAATGTTGATGCATTTCTATGGTCAATAATTTTTTTGGTTCTATTGATTGTAGCAGTTTTATTGTTTAGGATTACTGGAATTGGTCATGGGATGAATTAGTTGCATATGATCTTCCAGCCACATTCAAGTATGTGCATGATCTGACTGGACAAAAACTGCACTATGTTGGTCACTCACAGGTGGATTTCACATTCTAAGCTTCTCATTCTTGTCTTTGACTTCTTCAATGTGATACTGACTGCAGAGTGTTGAATTCCTTTGTAGGGAACTTTGATTGCATTGGCTGCTTTTTCCCAAGACCAGTTACTGAACATATTGAGATCAGCTGCCTTGCTTAGCCCCATTGCTTATGTTGGTCAGATGACTTCACCCCTAGCTAAAAATGCTGCTGAAAACTTCATTGCTGAGGTATTAGTTATGAAAATGCTTTTATTGTTTGCCAAAAGATTCAGAAGATTAACATTGAAAATTTGTTTTTTCCTCTTTACAGTCGCTATACAATTTTGGAGTCTTTGAATTTAATATGAGAGGGTAAGTAACTCATTATCTATCATTCATTGTCACTCATTTCTTTGCACTGTGGCTAAGAATACGAAGGCTGCAATGTTGCTTCCTCAAGTTCAAATTTTAATGTTGTAAGAAAGTAATATGCAGACATTTCTCAAATTCTTAGTAGGTAGAATAAGATCGGATCCAGAAGTCATGCTGATGTGAAACTGCGTTTTCCATTGAATGTAAAGTTTAACTCTAATTTAAGAAACCACGAATTTGATCCTCTAAAGTTATATGCTTCCTCACATTAGTCTTTGTGTCACCACTTTAGTCCTTCAAAGATTTTATCTCTGAAATATTCCTTCAAATGTTTAATCTGTCACCAACTTTGACCCTAAAGAGGTTTCTTCCACGACTTTAATTCTTCAAAAGGACCAATATGCTGATATTTTAAATCTCTGATAGATTAATTTGGTGACAGATCAAATCTTTAGAGATTTAGTTTAGTAACAAAATCTTTGCAGGACTAATTTTAGCAATGTTTGAAATTTTTGAGGAACAAATTTGGTAACCAAAAATTTTGTAAGACATGATAACACATGTAACTTTGGAGAATGAAATTGATAAGTAAGCTAGTTTATGACTAATCTTGCCACTCCAATCGTATGAAGATTTATATCGCTTCATTTTTCTCATGTTTGAATAGGGTCTCTGTTATAAAGTTTCTAAAGGACTTGTGCAATAACACAGGCATTGACTGCACCAACCTGTTGACCTCTTTCACAGGTAGCATTCATGTTCGTATTCAGCTATTATTCAACCACCAAAACTAACCCTTAGTTTCCTTCATTGCCAACACTGTTATGCTTTCAGGCCCAAATTGCTGCCTTAACCCTTCCATTGTAAATGTTTTTTTGGATCACGAGCCTCAGTCAACAGCAACAAAGAACATGATCCATCTATCTCAGAGTAAGTGGTTATCATTCAGACACCAATATATCCTATACTTCATGATAAAAAGGAAGCATAGATTTTGAAAATTTAACTGGAATCAACTGTTAATAAGAATAATTTTTTCTTTCATGTGAGGGGTTATGAATCTTAATCACATATGAATATCAGTGATCAGAGAAGGAACCACTTCAATGTTTGATTACCAGAATCAAGATGAGAACATAAAACACTATGGACAAGCCACTCCTCCAGCATACGACATGACAAGAATTCCAAATGACCTTCCTCTCTTCCTGAGTTATGGAGGCGCTGATGCTCTTTCTGATGTTAAGGATGTGCAACGTCTGTTAGAAATTCTTAAAGATCATCACGCAGATAAGCTTGTGGTGCAGTATAGAAATGATTATGCACATGCAGATTATGTTATGGGTGAAAATGCTTATCGAGATGTCTATGAACCTCTTATATCTTTCTTTAGGCTTCAGTGATATCTAGTGAATAAGCATCGTATAGAATTTTATCATTACCTGCATCATAGAATTGAATACCACAGAAATGTCACCATGTAATTTTACAAAACATGATATTAGATATTATTAAAGGAAATTCCTATAAACTTACTTCTTCAGTATTGAGGTTGAGTCATCATACCAGCAAAACAGCTTTTATTTGTTGTATCAAAAAATGAAAAAGATGATGGTTTATGAGCTTAGGACACTGGTTTTTTGTGGGCTGAGAATGGAGCAGCCTGTGATCCCTCCACTGTCAATAGTGGGAGGTGTTCGCTGCTCTGTGAAGCCAGCCTCACGCTAAACCCTCCACTTTAGGGACCAGGAGACCCAAAACTTTGGTTCAAATCCCATAGTCCAACTATTGACTTGGAGTGGACAGGCCAGCATTTTATGCACTCACCAACCCAACCAAGCATAACCCAATCCCATTTCTTTAATGCCCCCATTCAGGTTACAAGCTAGCATTACCCAGCTCGGCGAACTGGCTCAATTGTCAGAAGTTTATAAAGAATGATTTGTAGAAGAACCTCTTTGATGTGGGACTTGTCTCAGCCATGAGGTAGAACATAAAATGTGTTACAATGGCTTACTTGAAGTGAATCTATTCAAACCACTACTAAGAAAGAGATGAAAGAAAACAAAAATTCCGAAGTGCGCTTAACTTGCTCCTAGTTCAAGATACATCACATTATTGTTCATAATGCGCGAAGAGGGCAGGGGAGAAATTAACAATCTTACTCTATATCACATTAAAGTATATCAATTATGTTTTAGTCAAGGTTTTTAGGTTGGATCTCGTTTTTTTTTTTGGACAGCTAGGTTGGATCTCGTGATACTCACCCGATACCAGAGTTAATTGTAATTCTTAATCCTTTATCCATTATTTACAAAGACTTTAGTTGATCAATTTCATTCACATATAAGCCTCTATGCCCATGTTTGGATGGTTATTTAATACTGCAATATGATATTGGAGTTTTACTATCTAAGTATTCGTACTTTAAGGAATTATTCTAACGCCCTTTGTTGATGGATCCTAACGACTAATATGTGTCTAAAACTTAATGATAAGCTATTATTCTTTTTTATATACATGTCACAACTGATGATTAGTAATAGAACTCGGATCAGTATATCAGCGTTAAGTTAAGTGAAGATTATCTGTTACGTGATTGATATCACATCAATCATTCTACAATTTATGAATCTATAATTTATAAAGAGATTGAGTTCCTAAAGAGACAAAAGTGATATGAATGGTATATGTTCTTACAAAGACCGAAAGAACCTCTAAAATCTAAGACTACTCTAATCTTTCACATGATTCTCAACGCGGGATGAGTATGTTCGAAGGTGTCAGTTTGTTCTAGATGATCCAGAGCTTATAAAGACACTCAAACTCTCAAGTTAGATTAGGATCACTTCAGTAATAATAAGTACAAAATATGTAATAAATGTATCCTCCTTACATGTGGGGTTGTGTCATATTTATACTATTTTGAGGTAAACTTTTACCAATGAGTTTTGTGTAAATCGAAGTCTTTTGTAGTCCCATATCTAATAAGATGACTTAAAGATTATTATTGTGGTAACTTTGATTAGTAACTTAGTTTTACTTAACCAGAAGGTTACTGGTTGTTTTAGTGACGTGTTTGATTAGTTAGAATATTGGATCAAACATGTGGCATGTCCAAAGTGTTCTCATTCTTGTAAGAAAACGAACTTCTCTTGGTTGAATTTTTGACACATGTTGGTGACCCAAACATATTGTATATATATATATATATATTATATAATATGTATATCCTATGATGATACCATAAGTAGCAAAACAATATATTTATAATTAATATTATAACTTTTTTTTTTGTTATGTCACATTTTTTTTCTAAGAAGTTCTTTTTTATTCCATCAAATTATATGTAAAATTTTTAGTAACTCATTAAATAAGTTATAATTATAATGGTATTTGTAACCATCATCTATGCTATTAGTGCTATTAGCATTGCACAATATGAATTGTGTATGAAAAAATTTTATATTGTTTTCAATTAGACAACCAACCAATGATATTTGAATCAAGATAAATAGATTATGACTAATGTTTTTGTATATAGCTAGATGCAAAGATAAACCATCCAAAACTTGTTGATTGCATCACAAAAATATCAAGTAATTCAACACGGTTGATCCTCGTGAGAAGGACTTCATTAGAACAACTTTATCAATAGAAATAAAATAATTATATTAATTTTACTAACCCAGTAAGCAAGTTCTTAATATTTCCTTTCCTATGCATAACCTTTTTACACACTCAGTCTTATCAATCTTGATAGTTTTATTAAGATTTCTTTCTCTAATTCTTTGACTTGTACGTACTTTTGTTATTTGAATTTATAAACCCTCAGTGTCATTCTTGTAGATAATAAAAAAACACAAGAAAATAACTTTGTTAATTTATAAGTAACACATCATTAGTAATATCATTTACATAATATATAAGTTTTATCATATGCACTCAAGTTTATATTAATATTATGTAAAAGTCTTTAGCAATATAGAATGGTTAGAACATTCAATTCAAAACTGGGATAACCACAAACTTGATACTAAAACAAACTTGATACTAAAAAGTATATTTCTATGTTTTGTTAAGAATAGTTTAAATGTAAGATTGAGTTCCATATTGAATGGAAATGAAAATATTGAGTTATATATAATAGAAAAAAAAGACATAGAAGTTTACTCTCATAATATCTTATAGAGATTTATTCAAAAATTTTACTCTTTTACTTCCTTATTTTAAGATTTTTTTTTCGATGATATATACCAAATTAAGTTGAAAGTAAAATAAATTTCCACTTTTTGTATAAATCAAGATTTTGATAAAAAAAAGCTTATATAACAATTTACAAAAATTATATACAATTTTCTTTTACATGAAGATATATATATATATATATATATATATATATATATATATATATATAT
>Ga0099824_1003352_pt1 | contig 23403 bp, 7 predicted proteins | sample SiratrowhiteBW_FD_76837 | JGI IMG/M metagenome (GOLD analysis project Ga0099824, IMG submission 76837) | Root nodule microbial communities of legume samples collected from California, USA - Siratro white BW | ecosystem: Host-associated > Plants > Roots > Nodule | place: USA: California... | reverse complement strand
TCACACCCAAATTCTCTTTTTTAAAAAAAAAAAAGGAAAAAAAAAAAAAAAAAATAACAAATTATATATAAATAAAAAAAAAAAAAAAAACTCTAAATATGATGGTGAGTTTTGAAATAAAATGATTGAACTAAAAGTTATGAGTTAATGTAAAAACTAACATAATTTATAGGTGTATATATAACTTGATCCCTCCTTGTTTGAATGTTATGTGTCATTGAAAGATCAATTTACTCATCATATATAGATCAATGTATTTATTAGGAAACACTTTTTAATTAGCATACATAATCAAAATGAAATTTGAAGAAGTAGATCATTTCTATGTTTTGAAAAGAGTAATAAATTCTTGATAGATAGTGTCTGTCCTTATGAGATAACAACAATACTTTTTAGATATTAACTCCAATAACTCTTTTGGCAGTCTTTGGTCTCTAACGTCTAAAACAAGAAAGGAGATACTTACAGAAGACATTTGGATACTTAAGTCAGTACTCAATTATCAGATATTTGGTACAACTTGGATTGGATAGAACATATATTTTTTCTCTCTGATTACTCACTATATATAATAGTATTTGTAATGATGACTTAGTTACTCTTGTCATGAAAAAATGTAAGATTTACTCAATATGAGATACTCCTGATTATTTTTCTTATCTCATGTCGAAAGGAGATGTAAAACACACCCAACATATCTTTTGTCAGATAGAGAAGATGTAGAGTCCATAAAAGGTTGCTTCATTGTCAGAGGGTTGGTGCTGGACCCAATATAATCAACAAGTGACACTTGGAAGTAGTCGAAAACATGTCAGCTTAGGTAACTAACAACACGTGGGAGTTGGTAAACAACAGCCTGAGTAACTGGCAACCTGCAATATCGATATTATACTATTAGAAAATCATTTATTACATGCAGATTTTTCTTATTAAAAATTTTGATAGAAAATATATTCACTTTATTATGTAAAATATTATTTGAAAAATAGTTACAATTTCTTTTAAATTTTTGCTAAAAATACATATGAATTTTCCTGTGTAAAATTATCCAAAAATATTGTTTCCAATACTTGCAAATTACCTAACTTTATATGACTAATATAATTATATATATTTTTTTACAAATAAAAACTTTAAAAATTTTGAATAATTTCATGTAATTTTCTTATGATTGTAAATTTGTATATAGACATGTACAATTTTTTAAAATATTTTTTGGCATACATACAATTTTTTTTTTAAATATTTTCCACAATAAATATATAGGAATTTTCTTGTAAGATTTTTTTTTTCAAAAAAGTAAAAAGAAATTAAATAATATTTATTTTGTTCCTGCCACGATTTGTTTGCATGTGTATGACTATTGGTGTAGAACACTTACGTGAGTTTTCATTTTGTTTCCATGCCTTATGGTTAGTATTTTTTAAGTGGTTACGTTTGATCAATGGTGATTGATCTTTAAAGTTGTCAACTATATGAAAGATTCAACTAAAACCGTGTGCTTATGAGAGATTACGTATACACGAAAACTAATTTGTTTTATTAATTAATATACAAGGTTTATCATATATGTTTGTGTAGAAAATTATTAAACAAATCTTTATTTTTATATATTCTATCCAAAATATATTTTAAAAGTAGCATGAGTAGTATTACACGGTGAATAAAGCTTTAGAGTTAATTTATTTAAAGTATCTATAAATTGTTTTTTATTTTCATCATTTATTTCAAACATTTTTCCATTTATTCTTTTTAACTACTAATTTCATCATTTATCTTTTTAAGTATTAATATTAATAAAATAAATAAATTATAAGTTAATTTATCGTTTTAAAATGATATGAAAATAAAAATATATATTTATTTATATAAAGAATCATATTTATCGATTAACGAAAAAGCTTAATAAAAAAAATACTCGTTGGGTTTTGAAAACAATTTAAATTATTTAAATAATAATTAGCTTGATCTAGTATACTAAAAATTTCTATGATTCGAGTCTGTATAATTTTAATATTTCTACCTATATTAAGAATATTAATAATATTTAAGATCGAATATATTTCGTTACTAAAATTATTTTTAAAGAATAAAAATAATTTGTAAATTTCTATTCCAATATATTCATATTGGATATAATAATATTAATATTAGTATGAAAATCATACTTACAAATTCAATTTCACTAAAAAAAATAGTTAGATTTTTTAATAGAAATTAATTGTGAATTTAAATTTAGAAGAGTGTAATATTTTGATGTGAATTTAAAGTTAGAAGATTTCGTACTCTTCTAAACATACTATAAATTAATTGTTTATTTTGTCAAGAATGACTTTCTTACTTAAAAGAAGTTTCCAAAATATTCTTTAGGGAATAAAATATTCTGAAAAATAATTTTAACTTATACATAAATTAAGATAAAAATTAACTAATTATATGATTTTAGTTTATAAATTAGGTTATCTATAAGTTAATTTTAATTTATAAAAAAATGTTTTTTATTAATTTTTGTGTGAAAGTATATACAGAAAAACTTGTTCAAACCTACTTTTAAAATAAGTATGACTATTTCCTTTTTTTTTTCTAATTTTGTTTATTTTTTATTTGCCTTTCTATTATTTCGGGTTAATTGACGTATGATGTTTTCTTAATATAATGAATCAATACAAAAGACTTGAATTACTATAACTTGATCCTCTTGAATTTATTTTTTAAAAAAAGATTAACATCATTATCATTAGAAAATTATTAATTATCATTACTGTTCATTTAAAATATATGATGCGTTAATTGGAGCTGAGACACCTAATTAACTTAATATATCAAATTATGGAGACATTTGAGTAATGACAAATTGTGGTTCTTGATTTCTTTTCTTTCTTTAAAAAAGAAGAAGAAGAAGACGACAATACTGTTTATTATCATAATTAATAATAACAGTCTTATCAAAATTAATAATACAGAAAGATTAATTGAAATACCACGCCTTAATAATTCAATAAATTAATTAGAGACAACACTGTCTCTACTTGATTATCTTAATTTATTTTTTAAATTAAATTACTATTATTTTAAAAATAACAAAAAATTAATTTAGGTATGACACCTTATTAATCCAACATTTTAATGAGTCAAGGCTTAAATTATAACAACTTACTTATACTAACTTTAATTCAAATCAGGTACAAATAATAATTTAAATTCAAAACTTAAATATTTTTTTATAGAAATTGTGAAACTTTACCAAAGATCTTACCCCAAGATAATTATATTCTTTAAACAGGAACAAAATTTTATCATTAACATACAAACGAAGTTGGGATTGAACTTATTAGTATGCCTTTAAATAGATTGTCTATTGGGAAAGAAAAATCAATCAATTAAGTGTTAAATATCTAAGTTAAAGTTAACTTTCTAATTTTACAACCAATATAATATATATTCAGTGTTTTGTACAAAACATATCTTATAGATCCAACGACTAATAATTAAGGAAAAAAATAAAATTATTTTAGAGAAGAAAACAAACGTGAATATAATACATCCATTCAGGGATATAAAACATTATAATCTTACATAAACATTCTAACCTTTGTAAAAGTTATTTTGCCTAGTAAAAACACTTTGAATTTTATAATCTCTTAAATTAAAATATTCTAAAATCTAGTGCTTCAAATAATAGTTGATTAATAACATGAAAAAGATAATTTTTTAGACGTAAATGAATATTATCTTTAAGAATTTATTTCCTATATGTTGTACAAATCCTAAATAAGTTTGTTAGAGCTAAAAAAATAAAATAAAAAACATAAAACTACCAAGCAACTTCGTAAATACAAAAATCATAACATAAAAACAAAAACAAGATAATGAAAGAAAAGAAAGTGAATGAAAGATATAATTTGAAAAAGAAGAAATGTACCTATTTATAAAATTTGAAGACTAAACAAACACAAGTTGTCACAGTTCAGGTTAGGTTATATTAAAATTGGAATTTAAGCCTAATTCAATCTTACAAAACCGAATGCCCAAGAATCGTGCTAGGATAGGCGCAGATACCATCTCTAGTCGATGTGGGATCTCTATCTAACACACCCTGTCACGCCGAGACTGCTCAACTCGTGCGTGGGACTATATTATTTAAGAGTTGTCCGATAGCGGCCCGATAGCAAGTGCCTCGATGGGCCCAACAACCTTGTTAGGATAGACTCTGATACCATCTCAAGAAGTGAACTTTAAGCCTAACTCAACTTTACAAACCGGCTTGAAAAGTGGGGTTTGCACCCACATTATAAACTATTGAAAGGCCTTATTTCTAGTTGATGTGGGATCTCCAACACACCCTCTCTCGCCGAGACTGCTAAAATCGTGCATGGGACTCTAATATTTAAGGATGGTCCTATAGCGGGCTAATAGCAGGTAGCTCGATAGGCGAACAATCGTGCTAAGATAGGCTCTGATACCATCTCAAGAAGTGAAATTTAAACCTAACTCACTTCATAAGCCGATTTTATAAGGTTGAGTTAGGCTTAAATTCCACTTCTTGAGATGGTATTAGAGCCTATCCTAGCACGGTTGTTGGGCCTATCGAGTCACCCGCTATCGGGCCGCTATCGAATCACCCTTAAACAATATAGTCCCACGCACGAGAGTTGAATAGTCTCGGCGTGAAGGAATGTGTTGGAGATCGCACATCGAATAAAGATGAGACATTTCAATAGTTTATAAATAAGTACAAACCTCATTTCATAAGCTGATTTTTTTTAAGCCGGTTTTGTAAGGTTGAGTTAGGCTTAAATTCCAATTTTGATATGATATCAGAGCCTATCCTAGCACGGTTGTTGGGCCTATCAGGCCACTATTGGACCATCTTTAAACAATATAGTCACATGCACGAGTTGAGCAGTCTCAGCGTGAGGGAGTGTTGGAGATGCACGAGTTGAGCAGTTTCGGCGTGAGGGGGTGTTGGAGATCCCACATCAGTTTTTCAATAGTTTATAAATAAATACAAACCTAATTTTACAAGCCGGTTTTATAAGGTTAAGTTAGCCTTAAATTCCACTTATTGAGAGGTTAAAAAAATAATTATTACACGTGAAAAAAAAATTATAAAGTTCAAATAAAGTCTATAATTTCATGTGCATAAAGTTAGTCTTCTTTATCACTCATTTTACAAATATAAATAATATCTTTATATGTAAATCTTTCCATTATATATGTCAACCCATATAAACCTTTTTAGAGTATATATATTATAGAGAATAGGTGACTATACATCTTTTGTAATTTTAAACTATATATATTTTTGTAATAGTCACAATTTATAACATGTACTTCATACATGGAATTTCACTCTCTCTTAATGCATCCATCATGCAAAATTATTTATTCGAGTTATTAAACTAAAAAATTGAATAAGAGTAAATATTCTCTTGTAACTATTAAAGTAATTCATCACTTGTGTTATAATAGTAAAAGAATAAATAAAAGAAAACACATTATCTATAGGTAAACTCAAATAAAACAATTCACCACGCAAACAACAAGCAAAAGCTGTTTCTTTGTGATAGTTTCGAAGCTGCACTTTCTGATTAATGAATGTATAATGTACTGTTAGCTATTTTAACACCCAATGGTTTGAATGGTCTTCGTTCTATTACCAACTTTTTTCTGTGATTATTTATGTGATAATGATTAGTTGAAGCCGCTCTATAATCAATTTTGGTTAGCAAAAATTATAAATGCTACAACATTATTGACTTCAAAATCAAGCAGCCACATGTGTGTCTAATTTTGACTAATTAAAAAATTGCATGGAAAGAGATTCTTCGACCACTGTGCCTCATACTTTTTCATTTATATTTATTGTTGCCGATCAATCAATGGAATACCGTCGCAGAAAATGTCTGAAATCTGATATAAAAGTTTTGTTCCTAAGAAAACTCAAAATGTATCCTTCCAAAACGCAATATATAAAACAGCTAGAAAACATTTGGTGGCTTCTGGTTAAGCTAAGGTGTCACCAACTTTTCTATTATTAATTGCTGCCAATAAATTAATAAATTAATGAATGAAAAAGTGACGCAGAAATTGTCTCTCACACTTTGCGTATAAGTTTAGTGCCATGAAACACTCAAAAGGTATCATCCCCAAGAAAAAATTAGGTAGAAAACATCTGTGGCTTGGCAGTAAGTTAAGGGTGTCACCTACTTGACATATATTCAAACAAGGATTATGTCCATAGAAAATGTTTAATCCAAGTACATGCATGTATTGCACATCAATGAATAGAAAATTTTCAGATACTTTTATCTTCTCTTTTTAACTTCTTTGGTAGTATCAATGAAAAGGATGGGAATGGACAACAAGAGTTCAGATGCAGTGGAAGTGTAGATAATAAATGGAAATCATGATGATGAATTTAATAAAAATGAAGTGAGTATATTGAAACTCCGTCGATAATATATATATATATTATATTCAATTTACTTTTTATTTAATTTGTTTGATTGTCAAAAGATGTGATTATATTTACCAATATTTATATATAAAAATATGAAATAGGATGATATGCATCTCGTTTTATTAATCAGCAACTTAATAAAATATAAATGACTCTCTCTAATTATATTTTATGTTTTTCTTCTTTATTTTATTATATATTATTTTAACAACAAATTGGTATTAGAATTTTTTTGAGAGATTTGATTGAGTTGAGAAAAACATAAATGGAGAGATATGTGTTGGGAGAATTCGAGGAGAAGAAACCGGGAGATCTCATAAAATAGATCTCACAAGAATATCCGATTTTGCCTCTTCGGATTATCCAACAAAATATATATATATATATATATATATATATACCAAATTCACCACTAATTTTCTTTTATGATGAGGAACATGAGTTATCAGTTTCAAGAAGATTAGTCATCTTGAAGCATTGAATCTTTGAGAAGCAAAAAAAGAGAATTTAGATGTTCTTAATTTGTCTAAAATCTAAAAGTGACACAAATGAAATAGTTGTTAGGTATATAATTATGAATTTAAGTTTCACATTGTCTAGAAATGAAAAAGTTGAGTAACATATAAGAAAAAAAATTCACAAACACATTGTCTTAATAATTTGGATTGAGGGTAGTGTCAATCCTTTGTTTAGGTTTGATTAATGTCTCATTGTTGTGAAATCTCTTCTGCTATTTATTTCTCCCTCAATTACAGCCTTTGAATGATAATAAATACTATATTACTTTTATTCATTATTATAGCAAATATTGTTGGGTTGGGTTTATTTTTTTTTAATTCATCCTTCAGGTTTTTAATATTTTATGGAAATATAAAGCATTTGTGATTAATCAAAGTTGATGTAGGTTCCAAATAAAAAGGTTTTGACAATGGAAAAGAATATACAAAAATGACAATTTTGAAAATACTAAAAGAAGTTTTTTATGGAAAATTGTAAAAACATTAATACACTAAGAAACAAAAAAGAAAAGTTCAACAAAGATGATGAAAAAATAAGAATTCAACAAAGATGAAGGAGCCCATAAGGTAGATGAAATATCATTTCAGAAATATAATTGGTTGTTTAATGTATTTTACGGCAACAAAAGACCTCATATCATGTTTTAAATATTCTTTTAATATTTATGCATTGTACTATTGAGGTCCATTTTTAAGATGTCACAAATTATAAAATATATGTTAAAAGGAACTATAAATTATGGGATTAACTTCACTCACTTTTAAAGATATTTTAATAGTGATTAAGCTCACTCAACATGACATGAAAAAAACTTTGAATTATTATTTTAACTTTAATATAAATATATTATCATAGTGTTCAAAGAAACAAGACATTGATTCAAAACTCAATCGTGAATTCTGAATCAAGTTATTTGGTCAACACATATCCTTGTTGATTCAAATATAAAAACAAAAAAACCTACTTAATAATCAAGCGACGATTTTTATTTCAAATAATTTCCTATTCTATAATGAGATTAAGCATTTCGATATCAAATTGTTCTTCAAAAGAAATAAAAAAAAAAGGTGAAATTATACAGAATTAAAGATCAAATACAAATATTTTAAAAAAAATATTTCAAAAAAGTCATATTTAAGATTTAAGAAATAAATTAAATATTTACTGTCATTAAGACAAAAAAAAAATATTAAAAATATATCTAGAATATAACTGCAACATATATCTTTTTATTTAATTTTTTTGGTATGTTTAGTTGTTTGGATTTTTTTTATAAAAAATCTTATCATAATTTACCAATATTTATGTTTAGAAATATAGAATATTATAAATACATCGATAAAGTGTAAATAATATTTTCCAATTATTTAATAGATAAATAATCCAAACAACTGTTTATGTTTTCTTATATTAAATTCAAAGGATAATATTATACTCATAATGTTTTCTTGATTATCAGCTAATAAACAAAATGTTTTAAAGGGTACCGTAAGTCCATATAGAAAATGAAGAAACATATAGCCCTATAAAGAACTAATAAAGGAACAACATACCTTAAGTCCTTATTTAACCAGGGAAAAAAAGGCAATAGAGCAGAAGAAAGTAGTAGTGAAAGTCTCAACTAACTACTGGACCATACTGCACCAGACTCGGAAAGAAAAACCATTGCTTTACCCAAATATCAACCATAAAAGACTCCAACATACCAACTAACTTAATACCTGATCGACCAAGCTGTTTTTCGAGGGAAAAACTCTCATAACTCAAATTGGACTCACATATAACTAGACACAATGATTCATATTTTCGGTGCACAAATAACATAAGACCAGAATAGAAGGCCAGAACAAGGCAAAGAAACATTGAGAATCCGAAAGCCACCCATTGAGTCAATTTAATTTTCACCATTGCAACCATCTGAGCATAGAAAACCCCTTTAACCCACCTTTGGCTTTTCTAGGCAACACATTAACTCCCTATTTAGCATTGCCTAACAGATGGAAAAAATAAAATAACACTATCATGTGACACTTACTATATTCTAATCTCATACAACCCTTTCTTTTACCTTCTTCTTCTATATCATAATTGATTATTTGTTGGAATAATTAACTATATACTCTACATGAAATATGGAGAGTAGTTTAAAAAATAAAAAGTTTGTTGAAAAAAATCAAGGAAGCAAAATTTGGGAGATCTTATAAGAATGAGATAAGAGCCAACATATAAGGAAATGACACCAATGTAAAATTTAGACTTACACTTGAATATTTAACAAAGTTAAATACTCTATTTAGATTTTTTTTTTATATTTCTTCAACCAAATAATCTTTATTTCTTACCTTGTTTTTATTTTTTAAGCAACTATTCTCTTTTATAACATGATTTTTGTTGTTAAAGTACTCAAACGAGACATTTGGAAATAATTTATACATAAATTACAAAATTTAGATAATGATGAATCTTGAGTCATAAGTAGATACATATATTAAAAAGATGTGAAATTATCTTTAATAAAAAAGTTTAATATATTGCATTGACAAATCTACTTATCACACTCTCACTCATCTCTTTTTAATATAGGATTCAGAGACTCATACTTAAATCCCTCACAATTTCCTTTTCAACAATGAGTCTCCCCCACACATTATTGAAAATTCTCATTTCACTTTTAAATTATTTATCACGAGTTCTCTACTTATATAACATTTTCTACAATGACATCAATTATTAAGTTTTTTTAAACTCTTTGAATGGATTTAATAGAAGAAGTCCATACTTAATTTAGGAGATATAGATATCCTGATAAATCTCGTGTCATGAATAAACCCATATATATAAATCTCGTGTCATGAATAAACCCATATATATAAAAGATTTGATTTGACGTCACTTCTAATAATCACCTCTAATAGAAAACCTTCCAATATTATCTTTATGAATTTTTTTCTTATATATTATTCACCTTACTTAACTTTATGAATTTTCTTCTTATATATTATTCACCTTACTTATCTTTATGAATTATCTTCTTATATATTATTCACCTTACTTAGACATTGGTCATCTTACTTATATATTAATCATTTTATACTTAAAATAAAACTTCTTTCACTCCCACAAATTAGTAAAACGAAAATAAAATAAAATAAAGAAGTATGATTATAATTTTTTATTTTAAAGAAAAGTGGATCAGATTAGCAGCATTCAAACATAAAATTGAAAAGAAAACTATGATGGTAAAAGAAACTATCATAAGTTTAAAATAATACTATCAATTTTTTTAATAATGTCACGTTGTCATTTAATTTATAAAATTATTAATGAAAACGCAGGTATATTTACATTTTTTCCATTAAAATATTTATAATTTTATTAATTTCATAAATAATAAATAAAAAACCAGAAAAGTAATATAATTTATATATAATTTATCTTATTAAATAATTATATCAAATAAATAATAAAATGATGTATAGAAAAATAATATAATTTAATATATATACACATAATTTCGTAAAATAATATTAAAATTTTATATAGTATTTATTTTTATAGCTAAATTATTTAATTATATTAAAATAAAAATTTCTTTATTTATTTTTTAAATTAATAAATGATCAATTGAAAAATGAAATGAAAGAAATATTCATTGGAGTATACACTCACCACAGAGATATTTTTGGGTGGTTTTATAAGCAGGAAACAGAAGGGGTAGTGACTGGTCCAAGGTTGTTGGAGTAGCACAATTTGGACATGTTGGCAAACCAAACCAGTAGTAGCTGTAATGACAATGTGTCTTTTTCAATCACAGTGCAATTAATATGCCAACTTGGCGACAGTACAATTACCGGTTGCCTTCTCTACTAACCGGTAACCTAAATTAAAAATCTGTTTTTTATTTTTATTTTTTTTAATTTAGGACGCGTCAATAGTTTAATTCACCAACTCACAGTAAACTTTATTTGACTATTTTTTTGGGAACTTAAAATAGGTTTTAATGGTTCAAAAATTAAGGATCTGAAAGATTTCTAAGATTTTTTAAAATTTGTTTTCATGAATTACGATAATTTTATATGTCAAAAATTTGTAGTGTCTTATAATAAAATAAATTGGATGTGAATCAAGTGGTTGGCTCATTAAGCTAAACTTAACATTTTAACAAAGAAGATGTGAATTTGTGTTCATGGTGTGGATCTAGAATAGGTGATTTTTCATAATTTGGTAAAAAAGTTTAGTGGACTTCGTAATGTAAATCATTATTTCTCTAGTTAAAATAACAATTTTTTCACTTATTTTTTTTCAATTTTCAATTCAAATAAAGCCTGAAAGTGATATTTGAAAAAAAAAAAAAAAGGTGCAGAATTGAGGAATGAAGACCGATACAAATTTGTTAAAAGACTAAAACTTATCTATAAAATGTTGAAAGATTCAAAATTAGTTTTATAAAAAGATAAAAGATTAAAAATAAAATTTATCCAAAAAAATAACTGTTACATCATAACTTAAATGACAATTTCAAATGGACAAAAACTAAAATTATTAATAGAAAAAATTTAAAATTAAAATCAATCAAATTTTTATTTAGTGACTAAAAAATATAAATCTCCAAAGTTAAGAAATTAAAAACATTTTACTTATAATGCCAAAAAAAAAAACACACATATAAAGTATATGTGTATATACGTATTAACTACTATAAACATAAATCTTTATACATTATTAATCTACTAGAAGAATATATAATAGTGACCAAATTACTAAATAATGATCAATTTATTTTGTAAATTAATTACTTATATGGTAACTAAATTTTTGGTAAAACAAAAAATAGTGACTAAATCAGTTACTTTATAGTTAAAATGTTTACTTGATTAATATAAATAATATTACAAAACTTTTCTTCGTGTAATTGTTGATATTTTATGTATATTTTCAAAAATTTTAACTTTTTTTTTTATATATTATGATTTTTTTTATTTAACATTTATCAAAAGTAATGAATGACGTAAGAAACATTACCTAAAATTATCTAAAAGAAGAACTTTAAGTTTCATAATCTTGAAGTTTAATCCTCGATACGTAATATGTTCATGAGTGATATCAAAGCTTAATCCACCTTTGTTTCGTTGCAAGTAAAATTAAAGCCTAATCACCTCTATATTATTGTTATTATGAGGAAGAGTGAATCTTAATCTTAACTTATGTATGTATTATTGTATTTTATAAGAGTTAGAACCTAAAACCTAAGAGCTTAATAGGTTTTATCTCAACATTTTGCTCCAATTATTGGTTGTCATCATCAATCCAAAGTCATAAAGTTATTATTTTTCTTTTCTTCCTTTTTTTTTTCTTTTTTGTAATATGAGTTAATGAGTTTAATATTTTTGAACAAGTAAAATTAATTAGAAACTTAAGTCCTTAAGAACATAGGAAAATTAAAAGTTTCTTTAACCGCTACTTTTGTAAACCTTGGTTAGCGTGAAAATCTCATTAACAAAAATGTATTATTTTTTGTATGTTGCTAGTTAAATTTTACAAATGATATAAATATTGGTTAGTTCTTAATTTTTATCCCCACTGTGTGGTTTCTATATTTATTTTTATTTTATTTTCAATTTGAGTTTGATTTCTATGTTCATATTAACGAATATCCTGCCTATAAATATAATGAAAATTTTGTTAAGATATTTCTCCTATGTTTTGGAATACTAATTTTTCTAGTTTTATTTGGGAGTGTTCTTCTTACATATAACATCACTTGCTTTTATATCAAGAATGATAATAACAATATCACCACATGTGAAGCAAGGGTGAACTAATTTCTTCAAAATTCATATATCTCAATATATATAAAAATTTGCACACATAAATCATCACCACACATTTTCACTTGAGAGAATAACTCATTGTCACATACATTCTCAATCTTGAGAACATAACAACAGAAAAATTTGCACCTAATTTACAAGCCTATAAAAAATCCTCAATTGTATTTCTTATGACATCACTGATAATTTGTGACACTTAATGTCTTTTGGTAGATTCATATTAAATATTTCCATCAAATTCTAACATATATTGCATAAGAAACAATAATGATAATTTAACTTTAACTTTCTTATGTTACAATGGTTTTTTTTAAGTATTTAAGTATGAGTCTAAGTCTCACATTGTATAGAAACGAGTAAATTGAGCAACATATAATAAATAAAACTCACAAACTCAATGTTTTAAAGTTTTGGATTGAAGATGATGTCAATATCTTGTTAACCACTTTAACTTGTTACATAAGTCACCAATTTCTAAAACACTCAAACAATTTACTCCCACCTTATTTAACTTATCACTACATTTCCTATTTAATTTAGGATGTCAACAAAAGTGTGCAATTTCTAAATTTAAAAAGAAAAGAAAAGAGAGAATGGATAGAATCAATGATAAAAAAAAAGAAGAAAGAAGAAAGGATAGAATCAATGAGAAAAAAGAAATAAAATTTTCTTTTAATGTAATCTCTTGAAAATCTTAAAATTCTTTTTATAAGACTTCACCATTAAAAGAGATGAATTTTTAGTTTAAGTTGATAATGAATTGTTAGTAACCTATTTATAATTTTTTTTTGTAAAGACTAATATGTTAAAATGTACAGAATGTTACTATTAAGTTCTAAAACTCTAAATAGTCATTGTTAAGGTAAAATGTAATTAATTTGATCATTGAGTATGTTTTATTGTGTTTTGTGACCGATTTTTTCAGTGTATTAGTTCAGATGTTATTATTGATAGGAGTATTGTAATTATCAGTGACTTAACTAATTTGTATCACAGAGAATCTAGCAGGGATCTCACTAACATTTGAACACAAATCCTTTGATTCTTATTTAATTGTTACATATAAGATGCATGTAATGTTTGTTGGGCAGTTATATGCAGTAGGCACCTAAAAAGATGGTTAAGTAAAATCACAACTCACTCTATCTCTCTTGGATAATGGCTTGGGCTAATTTTTTTAACACTGTGACAAGCTTCAACAACCACCTCCAACTTAGATGGAGGAAAGTTAATTTTATTTGATTGCTAAAAATAAAAATACTTTTGTATATTAACATAAAGAACAAGTTGTAAGTCCTAGTCCCAGAGTTAAAATCAACCAAAATTTACAAATCAATATTATTGTTAATATAATATAAAAATAATAATCATTAAAGTTGCTAAATTTATCATACAGGATAATATTGAATGTTAATGTACTAATCTATCATTCATTTGACAGATATTAAATTGGATTTCCTTAATCAAAATCTTAAATTCAATTGTAAATATAAAAGAAGTTATTGAAAATATTCTTATCTAAAGAAAATATTGAATCCCAAGTTAGCTAGCATAGACCGGAGGGCTATAATAAAGCCAAGACAAGAAAGTCCACAAATTGGAATCTTAGATTCTTTGTGGAGTTTTTGGTGTTATTCCTTTAGTATGTCCTCAAACTACACTCATTTTAATATATTTCAAAATATAAAAATCAGTGTATTTTAAAAATACAGTAGAATGACAACACAAAAATTGGCTGGATCACTTCAGGATGAGTCATTCTAGGTATTTAAAGATTTAGACTAATTCTTTTGGATAATCTAGTTATTTATTAATTTTTACAATATTTATTTCAAACTAAAATAATTTTTATATTTTTTGCATACTTTCTATTCAATATATTTGATTCTACCAAAAAATCAAATTGATCCTACAAAATTGAATTCCTTCTTTTCTTTAGTCTAAAATATTATTTTCTTAATGTGTCTTGATAATTTCGGATGTATTTTTTTATTTTTTTTCAGACTAGTTGAGTGGAAATAAGATCTTCATCTGAGTTAAACCAGCAATCCAAAATGTTATCATTCTTGTTAGCCAAAATAACTTGGCCATTTAGTGTAATAATTAATTACATAATTATTTTGTAGTCCTTCTGTTTAAACAGTGCCAACTTATCTTAATTTTCAAAGCATTAATTATAATATACTTTATGACCACCAAATGGTGATTCCTTTTTATTCCAAAAAACTATGAACACACTGTAGAGGCAGACCAAACCAACTAAGAGTATATTCCATATTCCCCAAAAACACGCGTATGCAAGTTTCATTCCCCAACGTAAGGATGATGTCTCATTTGTTGAAATGGAAGATGCATAGTCACGAAGGAGTTGGAGTTCTTATCCATTGATGATTCATTGGTGCGTGGAAAATAGTTGTTCTGTGTTTCTTAATTCTTCAACACCCAAAAGGAAGCGTTTAAGGAAGGGCAAAAGTTATTGGAAAATAAGCTTTGGGTCTAAGAAAGTGTTGACTTTTGGTTTCATGGGGAACAGAAAAAGAGGAAAAAAGGTGGCTTTGTAATTTTGCCATGAGGTGAGAACTTGGACTACCCCACTTGGTGTACCATCCTTGAATGGAATGCTTCAACAAAGGTGACCCACTTTTGAATAGTGTGTGTGTTCTTGAGTAAGTCTCACATCATTGCACGTTTTATGAACCATCATATATAATGTCTGGTGACTTGTGAGCAACTACTTCTCATCTTGCAACTGTGTGTGCATTCTCCCACCACTCATAACAACTCCTAAATTAATCTTTATGTTGGGGAAGATGGAATTTTCCGTTGTGCATGAATAAAATTATAGAATTTCAGATTAAGTTTTGATGTATACACATTAATAAATAGATTGGAAAAGGAAAGAAAATGAAAAGATAAAAATAGTAAAAAGTGAGATTATTTGAATGAGATTTTTTTTTCAATAGACAAAAAGTAGGAAGGAAAAAATTGTAATTAATTTTATTGATAATAAAAAATTGTCGATATTAGTAGATCTGAAATGGACTAAATGGTGTGTCTGAAATGTCTGAAGTAAAAAATATTATGAGATAAGCTATTTGGATCTTCAGAAATTGTAGAGATATCTGTTAAGATTTCATTCTTGGTTTTGATTTACGCCATTAAGTCAATCGAATATCAGGGTTATGAATCCAACACAAGTCCAATTCATAACAAATAGAATACAATTTTGTTAGACTTTTTTTTTTCATGTCTTTTAAATATAGAATCTGAGAGACTTTGTGAATGTTGAAAAAAACAATCACTTTTTAAATATAAAGTGCTAGTTATGATTTTTTTTATTGCATGAAATTTTTTAAATTATTGAAAATCTGTAAAATCCTTTTAAATATGAAAATTTCATATTTTATAATTTTTTTAAAATTTAAATTACAAAAGTCTTTCTTAAAAGTGATATCTTGAAAATTATTATATTCTTACAAAAAGTTAAAAATTTGCCTAACATCTTTTATGTAATTTTTTAAAAAGAATCCAATTAAATACATAATATTTGAAGCGGAATCTTTTTATATATATTTATTATTGTAGATACCTTATTAAATATTCTGCTAAATAATCCTTTGTAAAATAAAGAACATTTTTCTTCACAAAAATCCTTAGTTTTCAACTGGACTCCATCATGTCTATAACTGAAAAAACATGGTGGAATGAAACACATTTGTCATTCTACCATACTGACGTTGAAAAATGAAACAGGAACAAACACAAGGTTGAAAACAATGGAAGCAAAACACGACAATCGTAACAGATTCGTATTAGCGGCAAAATTTAAAACCAATTCAGAAAATGTATTCAGCAAGCAATTTTTAAAAAATCAGATCAACAAGACATCAAAAAGGGAAAATAATCCGAGAAAAAAAACTCATTAAAGTAATATATTGTTGATTTTCTTAAATATCATGATATTTGTTATGACTATACATTAATTTTTTTTCTGCACTCGATCATATCTTTAAAACACAAGTCTAGTTTATAATGATGTAAAAATGGTTTCTGAAATTAATATTTCAGAATAAATTTTGAAAATATAAAAATAACTTCTAAAATTAGCATATTCCATAATGAATTTTTAAGGTTTAAAAATAATTTTCAGAATTCATATTTCAAAATGAATTTTGAAAATATAAAAATGACTCTCAGATTTAATATTTTGAAATGAATTTCAAGAACGGAAAAAATAGTTTTAAAATACTGTTTGCAAAGATTTAATTTGAGTTCCAAAACACAGTGTCCCAAAACACATGTTCCAGAATAGTTAATGCAGAATACAATTACAAAAATGAAGAAAAAAAACTTCTGAAAATGGAATTCGATAATTTTCTCAGAATCCCTTTCCAGAAAAAAAAAAATTAATAAAAATTACACCTTTTGCTACTCCAACAGCACAACCTTCAAAAAAAAAACCTCCACAAACCACACAGAACTTACCTCAAACCGTAGCAAAACAACCAAACCAAAACAACACCAAACATACTTCTCAATACCTTCAAACCAAAAAAACCCTAGCAAGTAAATACCTTCACCTCCATCAATGCACTTACATCTGATGATGATGACCTCGGCAACCCTCTGTCTCCTCAGTATTGTGCAGTGCCTGCCACAAATATTCATCCTGTCTTTACATATGAATCCACCAATATCCCTCCTCAGGGGTATGTCAAACATTTCCTTTCTTTGATAGGGTGCAGGAAGCAATGCCCATTAATTTTCGCTCAAAAATTTACCTGGTTATCTTTAATAATTAACGTCTTATTTATACTGAACTAATTTTAGAGGAAGGCAGAAGCTCTCCACAAGCTGAGACCTGTGTTATTCTCACTTATATTTTTCTTAATTCACATTTTGATTATCTCACAAGAATATTTTGATTGAAATAAACATTCTGTCACGTCTATTGTATATTATGTAACACCCAAAACCATATATTAGACATGTTCAATGTTCTGTTCTAGTATAAAAAGCAACTTATACATGAATTCATCTATCAAATACCACATGAAAGATTCACGTAAGTATAATAAATACTATTTACTTAATTAATTTATTAATAATTATAAAAAAATATTAATTCTATTTTATTACCCTTTTCAATTATTTATACAAAAAAAAGGATAAAAGCAGCAAAATATTATTTCCAACACTTACACATCATTAAAAACAAAAAAATAAAGCAAAATTTTAACAACTATTAACAAAAAGATAAAATAATATTTTCTCAGGCTAAACATATCTTTCCGTGCTTTCTTTGGGGTAAATTTCTGAAGCTAAATTGTTTCTTCTGCCATTCACAATTACTCTGCAAAAGAAACAAACCAGATAATGCATAGTTTTGTAATCAAACTGCAAATGAGAAGTGCATCAAAGGAACCTGGGAGTCCAAATAAAGCTCACTCATGGGAAAGAAATACACAACGACCCTTTCCTCCTCTTAGCATAAATCAGGTAAGAGAACAAAGGCACCTTGCAACTTTTTTGGGTTGAAATCCTCATTTCTAATGCATTGGAGAAAATCAAATAAGGTTACTAGCACTAAAGAGTCAACAGTCGTGGTGCAGTGAACCTTCTCAATACGGCAAAACAATCCCAAGAACATACAAATCAAAATTGATTCCCTTCAAGAATCTCACAATTCAAAAGAGTAAAAACGTAACAAAACAATAATACTATATCCCCAGTCAGTAGAACATGCCAAAATGAATTCCAGCACGGAAAATTGTTTGGTTTCCGTGCAGTGTCAATCTGCGTAGCTTAAATACGAACAAAATTACAAATTTCATAGGCATAAAGGAAAACAGAACAACACCTTGCTCCTATTCGTTAGGAACAAATCAATACAGAAATTTAATTAAAGTAGTGAAGCCGTAACATAATGAAATGTTATATAGTTTTGCTACGTGTGCAAAAAGGATGATTTTCATGGAAGAAACCACATCACTCTACAAGCAAAGCTGAAAAAAAGGCAAGCCAAAAGATAGCTCTACTTGATTGGAGTTCATCCTACAGAACTAAATATACAGATTTCTTCACTACTGAGAAAACTACAAACATTAAGTTCATAGGTACCAACCCACCTGGAGAGTGAAATAAATAGGTATACGTACAACAATGGCATTTCTTGAAGCATATCTATTCTACTAAATATTGAATATTTCCCATTTGTACTCAATTATCGCTAATGACTAATATTTAATGAAAGATTAGTCTGTCACTTCACTGATCTTCGGAAAATATTTAGTGATATGGGTAAGAGATTGGGCTACTTCTATCAAAGCGGCGTGACCTATTACGGCTAATGCTATCCAATGTTGCCCCAAAAGCTCTCCTGCTGTATTCATAATTGTTGCCACTATAGTAAGATCCATTCCCACTAGATTGGTCAGTTACGCGAATAGGAGGAACTGGCATTGGAAATTAAAACAAAAACAAAATGGCTCAGCAAGAGTTAAGCTATGTTTTAGTAAGATTCTTCTATTGTCAGTAAAATATCAATCCAGGCGTGAAAACCTTTTTAGCAGATTAGTAAGACAATTACACTACCTTTGGAATAATTTGCTGCATAATCTGAATATCTATCAGAAGTTGATAGCCTAGCAGGGTGCTGAAAATTTTCTGAATTATTTATTGGGACTGCATACGGCCTTGGCCTTTGAGAAGAATTCGATGTGGGGGTAACTGCCGTAGAGCCATTAAGGGTAGTTTTGTCTCTCCCAGATATCTGTTTATTGGCAGACAGTGCATGTCATAAACAAAGCCAAATACCGGGACAAAATTTAGGGTGAAAGAGAACAAAGCATGAAATGTGCACCGAAAACGTCCAAACCAAACTATGAAAAAATTGGAAAATTCCATTAATCAGTAAAAATGAGCTATGGAAGCTTGTTCAAAGAAATGTTTGAAAATAAAAAAGAACCAGGAAAAAAATGAAGAACATGTGAACAAAAATTAGTGAATGGTAGAGACTTAATGGTTAGGGCATCCATTTAATCAAAATACCTAATGTAACAAAATGTACAAATAAGGGACCAATGGAAATGAAATTAAGTTGATGTCGTCTATTTACAAAAGCCCATAAAGCTTAGAATGAATGAAAACACAATTTCCTCTGTTTTTCAAAAGAACCAAACACAGAATAAAACCCATGTTCTCATCCCATTCAAACATATCTACCAAATACTACCAAAAAGTTAAAAATGTGCATCCATGATCCCATAAACCCAGTTACAGCCAATTACTACAAGGCTGCATATTTTGCAAACTTCCACTCAATAAAGCTAAATTTTCATTTAATAATTTAAAATTAAGACTAAAACATATCTAGTTATTAACAGGTTGAAAGTAGAGATGTCAAGGACGTACCGCAAACTTGAGTGTTCTGTTGTAGAGAGTCACAAGGCCCGAGAAAAGTCGGACAGCATAGTCTGCAATCTCCTCAGATTCATATTCTGCAAAGGCAAAACCTTTCGGTTTCTCAGATTCCTTATCTTTAGGAATGTGCAAATCTACCACTCGTCCTGCTTGAATCATTATATCATACAAGACCCTGTCTGTTACCCTCTCATCTAGATTGCCTGAGTCATATAACAGTAACCAAAATCAGCACCCTCCTATTATCTAAAATTGTACATGAATCCAATTATTTAGAAGCAATTAAAAACTTATATTTACACAAATAATAAACATCTCAATCAACCATCATTGAGAATTGAAATCCAGTTATAGAATCCCCTGGAAAAGAATAACATAAATGCCAGTTTGGATAGACAAGTGTAAAAGTACTGTAGGCCGTAAATGTACATTCTACCATTGTTGTAGCGAAACATCAGATCATGTTAATATTATTACGCATATTTATCAAAGAATCACTTCTGTCAATTAAGCTTTTCACAAATGGGAGATTTGATGGTGACACATTACAGGATACTTTCATAGAATATCCATAAATATGAACAAAGTATAACTTATTGAGAGGGGAAAGGGCTAATATTAAAGGACTAAAATCGTATGATGTGCATTTGACCAAGCAAAACTTCCATTCTTCTTGCATAAAATATAGCACAACTGTAAATAGATATTTCATCTGTCTCGCTAAAATGCTATCTCATCTTCTTCCTGTAGCACCTTCCCTCTTTCTTCTCTAATTTAAGTTTTATTTTCTATTAAAATAAAAGCTGTTTGTAGAAAGCTTTATTTGTTGGTCTATGATGTCTCTAGTAGGCAGAAAGAGATGTTCAAGCTTTCAAGGGAATACCTGAACCCGCAAGTATGCTTTGAGCCATGTCCATATGTTAATTTTGACATGCTACAGTGGAGTCACATCAGTAGATTTAGAAGAAGTACAGAATTATTTTTAACTAAGGATATTGTTCGATTCCCCTTATTTCTACAGCTAGTTTCCTATAAATTAGTCTAAGGTCTTTCTTTTTCTTCCTATGTACATTTCTTCAGTTTCCTTCCAACAAAATCTTCTTAGCACAAAAAATCCTATCAGTACATGTTCTCTTGAAACAAAAATATTATAGTGTGCAGACAATGTGATGAATCGACTTAATATTCAACATTTCCCCGTTCAATAACACATCACCATACAAAGCTTCACAATTAACTCTTGCTCAGACAATTTTTTTTTAACATAACCTTCCATTAAAAAACTAAAAATTAATGTAAGAAAAAATTAAGAACAGCTTGGAAACGAAATTACAAGTTAAGAACACGTCAGACATATCTATCTACCACTTTGTTTCAAACATGTGAAAGATATTCAATACTCTTCCCCAAACTACAGACTACGAAAATTGCTATACTCCAGAAGTGACAGAAAAAATCCTCAACTGTAACTATAATCAACAGTACAAGTTATAACATGCTACCCAAACTACAGACGAGGAAAGCACGAGAAAGCAAAATGAAAGATTTAAAAAAACAAAAAATTCAAAAATTGAGATATCCTTAACGAAACTCTAAACCATTCACAGTTTCCACTAAATTTGACATGTTAATTTGCGAGAAGCCAAAGCAGACCTTCCTATGACATGCATAAGCTATAAACATCGCATACAACATACAAACACTACGAATGACACGCTAAAACCCTAATTATCTCCCTTACTCGGCTAATGCCACCTTAAAATGCTAAATTCAGGAAATATAATTGAATACTTAAGAGAAAATACATAACTATTCAATAAATGAATAATGAAAAAAAAATTGTACTAATGTCCAAGGAGATTGAAAGTAAAGAGTGAGTTTACCTATGTAAACACTGCAATTGGAGTTGCCAGACATAGTCGTCTCTGGATCTGACGTGAAGCCAACCACAAGAGGACTTTGCACAAGACGCTCTTCAACTTCCGGAGAGGAAGAACGAGTTAAAGAGAAAGGTTTGTGCTGTGATTGTAGCAAGCACCTATAGTTGAGAAAAGAGGGATTCTAGAAGTTGGAGGTGAAGGGCTGAAGCTGATGACAAAAAATATTCCATAATCTGAAATAATAATTTCAGATTTATTAAAATGATAAATTAGGGGATGATGTACAATATTCTAGAATAAGTTATTCAGTCACTGATTTTTGTTTTTTAACTATATGATTGGTATAACAATGCGAATATTTTAACTAAGATTCAGTAATTTTTTTTTATCTATCTTTATTATGAAGATTATGATTTATGAAAATAATTCCATATAATTGTGTAAAATATGCAAAAATATAAAAATTGAATGACACTTTATTATTACATTTTATTTTGTTTTTATATTTTTTATTTATCTTATAATCTATAAATTTATAACTTATTTGCTAATTTATCTATAAAATATGCAAAATTATTCTGTATTATATATTTTCATTATTAAATTCATCTATATGTTATTTTGATGTAATCTACTACTTTACAATTTACACAATTAGATATAATATAGATTTTCACCTAATCAAAACCCATGCTTAATTAGTCATTTAAATATATATAATTTAGTTTAAAAGTAGATAATTAGTCACTTTAATTAAGTTAAAATGTATGTTTTTAAAATAAGTGATTTTTAAAATAAATATTTATTTATAATAAGGGTTTTGTATATTTTTTAATTATTTACCCTGTGTCTTTTAAAATCTTTCTCATTTAAAAGTCTTTCTCCTTTTATAATTTTTTTTCTTATTTCCAAAGTATCCAATTTATCAAAATATAGAGATATTATAAAATGAGTTTTAACTCATTTTTCACTTGTTCCATTTAACCTGTTAAATTGGTAAATCAAAGGTCAGGATGCCAGTCTATTTGTTTTAGTTTAAAACTTAAAATTAAAATAACTTAACATATCAATATTACATTTTGAAATAATATAAATATATAATAAAAGTATACTTTAAATTATTAATATTTATAAATTAAATTCCAATTATTAATTCTAATAAAATAATTTAATATTTAAATATAATAATTATTTATATTTATTTAATTAAAAGATATTAGTTAATTAATTAAAAACATATACATATAATATATATATTAAAAGAATTGTCCGATTATTGTAATATATA
>Ga0099824_1003347_pt1 | contig 23415 bp, 12 predicted proteins | sample SiratrowhiteBW_FD_76837 | JGI IMG/M metagenome (GOLD analysis project Ga0099824, IMG submission 76837) | Root nodule microbial communities of legume samples collected from California, USA - Siratro white BW | ecosystem: Host-associated > Plants > Roots > Nodule | place: USA: California... | reverse complement strand
GCATGTTTTTCCCTGGTTGGTTATAGCCCATAGGACTACATGAAATACTAGAGGATTCAAGTGACTTTAATATATAACTATTTGGTATATGAAATTGTAGACAGAAAAACAAAGGTTCAAGTGGCCTATTTATATAAGCACACCCTCAAACTAGGCGTATATTGTAACTCAAAAGAGTCATCTAACACAGCCATGATCCTCCAAAAAGGGATTTGTTAGCACCTGATTGCGCAATTTCTTGTTCGTTTCAAGGGAGCAGATGCTTTAGAAAAAGATAAAAAAACCGTCGTTAGATTCAATAACAAGAGCCTAGTGAACTGTAATACAAGAAGACCCTCTTTATGCATTGTTTATGTGATACGATGTACTATATAATATAAAATAGCTTATCAGGCATTGCGTGCCACTAAAAAAATCACAACATACAAACATGGATTTCAAATTCTGTGTTTGGCTCAAAGGCACGGATCCCTTTCTGCATCATTTGCAACAAAACTTAATGTATTCCTCATAAGATATATTATATGTACATATATTGCATCAAATTAACAACAGGGTTGAAATAAAAAAGATTATTTTAGTATCAAAGTTAAGTCAAAAAACCATCTAAATTCAACCAAGAGGAATCCCTCCTATTTTTGCATCCATATGATGGGTTGTGGACTTGGGGTTGCCTTGTTATTGGCAAAAGAAATGCACTAGCATGGATATGATTAAACTTTATTATGCAAGACAAGAAGCTGCAAACAAAATAGAAAAAAAGACAAAGTTAACATGTCAAATCTAATCAACAACTCATGCTTTCCTGTATAGACCAGAAGCACAACACAATGCTATTTTATGTTTTCTTTTCCTTTATTATTTTTTGAAGATACCATCTTATGAGTTTAGTTAAATAACAAGTAGCAACTTCGAACCTTTTCCTTTCACATGTCGTTTCACTTTTCCACAAGCTTTTGACTTCAACTCCATTACGCTGAAAACAAGCTCGTTTAGCTGCTGTAATCCATTATGGTACCGAAACAATATTCTATAATGTTTGAAAGCTTTACAAACAGAAATTAGTTTAGTTTAATTGACCAACACAAGGACAAGAAGCTATGCAAAAAGTATGTACAGTTTCATTAGACAGCGTTTGGTTGTTCCTGATAGCAGGGGAACATTCTCCTTTAAACCAGACTCATAATAATTAGTCCCCTGTGGAATCTTCCAAATTCATTGGAGAATAAAACTCTGTATATTTGTTCAGTTGCTTTAAGGCAGGGAAAAGTGGCATCAAGAGAGAGGGAGAAAGAGAAAGAGAGAGAGTCATCAAATATTAAAAAAAGCAAAAATTAAAAACTATTTTTTTTTCTATATCAACAATGCCGCTCTGCTGCCTTGAGTCAATTCCTGGTTTGCTTTCAAGGGTTTGTTCTGTTTATTCACTGAAATGGGTATGCCAGATTGCTTTCTAATTCTTTCTTCTCTATCTAAAGGATTCGTGCTGTCTCGCAGTTGAACATGAATATCTACCCTTTTCTCTTTCTGTGCTGGAGTTTTTGTGTGGTATTTTGATTCTGAGGATAGTGGTGATTAGCATCAAAATTTGGGTTTCATCCACTTTCAGTGATGGGAAGTAACAACAGAGGAAAAGATGGTGAAGGCTCTTCTGGGGTTAAAAAGGATGAAGAGAACTATGAGTATGAACAAGACTTGAAATTTGTGCGGCCTGAAGCTCTCTTTCGCAATACCAACGGATTCACAGATCCGTTGGTTCAGTTGCCTCCCTTGCTCATACAACCCCAGGTCAGAGTTAGATGATCCTTTCTTAATTTCTTTTATTGAAAAAACATTACGGGGTTTGTTCTTTTTCTTTCTCTCTTTTAAAATAAAAAATATATATAGGTTAATGTTTAGTGTTGTAGTTTTGTAAAGTGTAGCCATTTGGGTTTTAGCTTTAAGAGGGGATACAGTGAAATTTAATCCAAGTAGTGAGCAATAAGCATCTGATGAAAGTGGAATGCTTCTCAGCATTCTCTTGACTGCGCTTACAGTTTAATAATGATTTGTAGAATGGTACTGCTAAAGTTGGATTTTAGTTCTTACAGAAAAGATTAGAAATTTAAGGTGGATTTACTATTTTGAATTCTACTTCTGTTTACAATTCATGTGGGAAATATTGCTGGTGTAATGGGAATTATGAGATTGAACGAAGAAATTTATTATCTGAGACTTGATACATGCATGCCATTGCAACATTAGTTCACTCCCAGGTAATATGAATATAAAAGTTTCTGCAAATACAACAAGGATTTAATGTTTTTAATCTGATGAAGAACTTGCAAGTTAAGAGTTAAGTGACATTTGAATGAAGCTATTGTGAGCATAAATATCTTGAGGGGTACAACACATCAACACAATGGACGTTTACCTTGAAACACCAAATTTAAAATGGCTATTTTCAAGGTACCTGTGGTTGGCATGCAAGGATCTGCGGCGGTAGCGCAAGCCCTGCCACAAAATGGATATGTAGAATCTGTGATTTATGAAAGGTTGAAAAGTGTGAGGATCACGTGGAATCATGCAGCCACCAATGTTGCTATTGCAGGATCATGGGACAACTGGGAGACCACGTAACCATCTACATACTTTTAAATTCCAAACAGAGTTCCTGCTTTTACTTCAATCTTATGATGTGACCAATTTTACCTTGTCCTGTCAGGGAGCCCCTGCAGAGAGTAGGTCAAAATTTTCTCCTTGTTAAAACGCTCCCAATAGGTATCTATCATTACCGTTTCATTGTAGATGGCTATTTGACACATGCTCCAGAGTTTCCATCAGCTTCTGACGATTCAGGTTATGGCTACAATATATTGGATTTGCAGGTAATTTCATGGTTTACTTTATTTTTCAGGAAATGTAGATGATCTCCTTTTTATTGCATCTTCACAACTGTTATCTTTCACTACAACCATTATCAGGATCATCAATGAATTCAGTTGACATTTATTTTGAGACCATGTTTGCTCATGCACAAGGACAATATCTATTCAATAATATACTAAATCCATTAAGTCACGTGTTCCACGATTATTTTAAAATTTGTTTTCTGGTGAGGAAACCATAGAACCATGTCTAAGTGGATGGATTTCTACATTACTGCCCACAACCTTGTTGGACAATGTGTCCTTTCCAATTTCACTAATAGTTGTTATGAATTCTGACTCAGATCTCATTATGTGGTGCAAATTGTACAGTGAGTCTCAGAATATAAATATTCAATTATTAAACTGAAATATCTCCAGCTGATTAGCTGAGTATAACTTCTTAAATAAATAATGTATAACGACTTATCGGAGTTGGGCATAGAAAAGAGTGCTAATTTTACATAATTGTTGTGCAGCCATTGTTTTGTAGACATAGTGACATACAATTAAAATGTGTTCAGACTACCTCTGCTCTATTCATTACGAAATATCATTAGATGTTCTGTTGCATGTAAGAATCCTGAGTGTGTTTCAACTTTTGAAACAAATTAACTTAAAGCTGCTAGATGATTATGTTAATAAATGGTAATCTAAAATGGTGGTCTATCCCGTATTAAAGTATAACTCTTGCTGTGGATGTTGTGAGATCATACAAACTAGAATTCATTTGCAAGTACATAGTGTCGGGTTGTAACTTCTGCTAGTTTGGGTTGATTTCATTAGTCTTCTATCCATTGCTAGAATATTTTGTCTACACATAAGAATTTATTGCTCGTTTTCAAGAGTATTGAGTGAATTATATGGTCGTCTGTTATAATCCCTTCAACTCTTGTAATTTATCTACATGTAATAAAAATATGATATATTCATTGAAGCGACATGCATTTTGAAGATTTTGATTACAGCTTTATGATTAACCATTTTCACAGGACTATATACCAGAAATAGTTGCAAACTTATCCGATTTTGAAGATCCTCCATCACCACCATCAAGTTATGATAACTCACACTTAAATGAAGAGGAGTTCAACAAGCCCCCACCAGACTTACCACCACAACTACCACTGGCAATGAGACATGAGCCTTCATCTACGAGTGGTAGTCGTCCTGTCAATAGGCCCACGCATCTGGAACTGAATCATCTATTCATACACAAAACTGAAAGTGGTCAATTTGTGGCGCTACGATCAACTTACAAGTTTCAACACAAATATATCACTGCTGAACTGTATAAGTCCCTGCGCAGGGAAAGATGATGAAGCTGTATGATTTTTGTCTTCTATTGTACTTGCCTCGTTTAAGCAGTCTTTATGAGAACATTTTGTTAAGGTCATTAATCCGATGTGCAGAGAATTGATTTGAATTAGGTAATGAAATATTGCTTTCCTTGTAAAAAAAGCTTCAGGGGATATTATTTTATTCTGGCAGTCCGCAGTCAATATATACAATACATTTTCATAGTGGATGACTAGTGTCCTGTTTTCAAGGACTAACGTTTTCAAATTGAACATGCTTACTGCACTTGCTGTGATGAAAATTCAATGATTAGTCGAGCATATAATAATGGCTGGCACATGAACTATGACTTTCCTCCTTCCTTATGTGTCGGTATACTCTTCTTTCCACCACTTTCCTTCTGATAAACGAGACTAGCCTTGTTTTCATATTGCTTAAAATTCCACAGACCATGCTACATTTCTTCAGTTTTACTCTTATCCATTTTTATCTACAAATGTATCATATTGCTCACTGTCGAAGCCTCCAAGGTCATATCCAATTTTTAAGTACAACCGTTTCACAATGCATTCTTTCGTATGATGATTGCTAATACTATAGATATGCCAAGCATATGTTCTCCTAAATAAGAAAAAACTGCAGGTCTATACTATACCAACGATCTAAACCTCTTTCCTTTTTCTTTTCCTTGTTTGATAAGCAAGAAGCAGAAAGAATTAAAAAATGTCAGACTTCAACATTCCCTTGTTAATTTTCCATGCAACAAGTGGGGTTACCAACCTTCTCATGTTAGCAGTTTCAGTGTAAGGTCGTTGAAAAAACTATTACGCGTCGATCAACAACGTGCTATTCTTGAAACAACGAGCAGCGTATCCAACAGAATAAAAAAAAAAAAACTTTTCCATCGTTGATTCTTCTCCTTTTGTTTTCAAAATAAAAATGCACAAGGGTCATCAAACTGCTACAATGAAGTAGCTTTCTCAGCCCAACTTTCATAGTGGTAGGAGTGAACTCTTGATCATGAATACGAGACTTAGCATAATGTCCTTACATGAGTGAAAAAGTAAACAAATTCTCTTCTGTAGTTTGAGAAGTAAAGTGCTTGAAATTCGTGAGAATTAACAAATAGAGTAGACAACGAAGTGTTGTCTCATCGAACGGGTACCTTAATCCAACCATTTGCAAAAGCAATGGCCAAGATTACAAAAGGAGTTGACATACCAAATATGATAATGTAAGGAAGAGGGGTCTTCATGGGGTTCTCTCCCTCCCTTTCTCCTGCTGTCTGCCAATACCTGCGCCACACAAAAACCTTTTTGTAGCAGTAATCACTATTCAAACAGACATTTACTAGAGAGGCTTTGGGAAACAAACGTGGCAGAAAATGAAGTGAAAAAACAGGGAATTGTTACTGTTGTGGTTCTTCCTCTCTGGTGATGAATTTCTTCTTGTCTCCCTTCTTAGCTTCCTCATCTCCACCACCTAATAGGATCACAGCCACATTCCCAAGTTTATCATCTCAACCTCATATAATTCACAGGATGATAATTATAATAACAATTACATAAAAGTGAAGCAAAGGGAGGTAACAGTGAGTGATAGATTGTTACCTAATTTAGCATGAACTTTAACACCAATAACATTAGTTCTTGGGGAGCATGAAACAAGAGAAAGTGGAAGTGATTTTGGCAGAAAAGAAGTTTTGAAGGAAATGGGAGAAGAGAGAGTGAGTTTGGCAGCCATGTTGATGTTTGTGTTGCAATGCAAAGTGATGAGAAATCCATCACATAGTGTTGTGGATATTGCTGTGTTGTGGACTCTACCCTTATCTCACCGACTAATCAATGACCTGGCCTCCATGCAGCCACTTCTTTATTGTAATTTACCTTTTTCTTTCTAATTACTCTTTTAGTTTGCAATAAATTGTACAACCACAAATTTTTTACAAATTAAATTTTATAACAAATAAATATTTACAAAATATAAATTATTTTGCAATTAAAAATTATAATAAGTAATTGTTTTAAACATAATTTTTAAAAGTAATTATTGATATTCAATTCAGAGATAAAGATAAAATATTGTAAAATAAAGAGGCTATTTGGATAAAGAATGACAATGCATAGATAAAGATAATAAATTAGTAATTTAGGAGCTAGAAAATTGTTGTGATTGCAAAGCAGCGATACTTTGATGTGAAGAAGAATGTTGTTTAATGATGACTAGGTAGAGTTTCGAAAAGCATGATTCTCTGCTACAGGCGATTGTTGCACAATGCAAGTCATGCTATTTCTACCCAGTTAGCTTTCTCAGAGCAGTTGCTACATCACTGCAACTCATCTCACCAACACCTTCAATTTCCAACTTTGAATTTGGAATATAATCGGTACAAAGATTCTTGTAGCGTGGAAGATGCCCATCAGCTTCATCTGCACATCTACAAATCTGGGGTTAGCAATGATGTTTTCTGGTGTAATACTCTTATCAACATCTATGTCAGAGTCGGCAACTTGGTTTCCGCACAGAAGCTGTTTGACGAAATGCCGCAAAAGAACCTCGTTTCCTGGTCTTGTTTAATTTCTGGGTATGCGCAAAATGGCATGCCTAATGAGGCATGTGTTTTATTCAAAGGGGCCATTTCAACTGGTCTCCTGCCAAACCACTATGCCATTGGTAGTGCTCTTCGAGCATGCCAAGAGATTGGTCCAAGTAAGCTGAAACTTGGGATGGAGATTCATGGCTTAATTTCCAAATCTCCTTATGCTTCGGACATGGTGTTGTCTAATGTGCTAATGTCCATGTATTCACATTGCTCGGCGTCCATTGATGATGCTCGTCGTGTTTTTGATGAAATAAAAATTAAAACTTCTGCATCCTGGAATTCAATTATTTCGGTCTATTGTCGTACGGGAGATGCAATTTCTGCTTTTAAGTTATTTTCAAGCATGCAAAGGGAAGCTACAGAATTTACCTGCAGGCCTAATGAATATACCTTCTGTAGTTTAGTAACTGCTGCATGCTCTCTGGATGACTGTGGACTGACTTTGCTAGAGCAGATGCTGGCGAGGATTGAAAAATCTAGCTTCGTACAAGATTTATATGTTGGTAGTGCATTAGTCAGTGGGTTTGCAAAGCATGGTTTAATAGATTCTGCTAAAATGATTTTTGAACAGATGGGTGACCGTAATGCAGTGACTATAAATGGGTTAATGGTCGGACTTGCGAAGCAGCACCATGGTGAAGATGCAGCTAAGATCTTCAGGGAAATGAACAATTTGGTTGAAATAAATGCATCATCTTATGCAGTTCTTTTAAGTGCTTTTAGTGAATTTTCAGATTTAAAGGAAGGGAAGAGAAAGGGTCAAGAGGTTCATGCTTATCTGATTCGAAATGCCTTGGTTGATGTCTGGATTTTAATTGGAAATGCACTTGTGAATATGTATGCAAAGTGCAACGCCATTGATAATGCTCGTTCAATTTTTCAATTCATGCCCGGTAAAGATTCTGTCTCATGGAACTCTATGATCTCTGGCCTAGACCACAATGAGCAATTTGATGAAGCAGTTGCCTGTTTCTATACAATGAGGAGAAATGGAATTGTGCCCTCAAAATTCTCTGTCATTAGTACTTTGAGTTCGTGTGCAAGTTTGGGTTGGATCATGTTAGGACGACAAATACACAGTGAAGGGATCAAATATGGGCTTGATTTGGATGTTTCAGTTTCGAATGCCCTTCTAACGTTGTATGCTGAAACTGATTATATGGACGAGTGTAAGAAAGTCTTCTTTCTAATGCCAGAGTATGATCAAGTTTCTTGGAATTCTTTTATTGGTGCACTAGCATCTTCAGACGTGTCAGTCTTAGAGGCAATAAAATATTTCCTGGAGATGATGCAAGCTGGATGGAAACTCAATAGAGTAACATTTATAAATATTTTAGCAGCAGTTTCTTCTCTCTCTCTTCTTGAACTGGGCCGTCAAATTCATGCTTTAATCTTAAAATACTCTATTGCTGATAACAATGCCATTGAGAATATGCTTCTAGCTTTTTATGGGAAGTGTGAGCAGATTGAGGACTGTGAGATTATCTTTTCTAGAATGTCAGAGCGAAGGGATGAAGTCAGTTGGAATTCAATGATTTCTGGATATATTCACAATGGCATCCTGCATAAAGCCATGGATATGGTATGGTTTATGATGCAAAGGGGCCAAAGATTGGATGGTTTCACGCTTGCCACTGTTCTTAGTGCCTGTGCTTCGGTTGCAACATTAGAGCGTGGTATGGAAGTTCATGCATGTGCAATAAGAGCTTGTTTAGAATCTGAAGTTGTTGTTGGCAGTGCACTAGTTGACATGTATGCGAAATGTGGAAAGATAGATTATGCATCGAGATTCTTTCAATTGATGCCTTTGAGGAACATATATTCTTGGAATTCAATGATTTGTGGTTATGCACGCCATGGACATGGAGAAAAAGCTCTAAAGCTTTTTACACAAATGAAACAGCACGGCCAATTGCCAGATCATGTCAGTTTTGTTGGTGTCCTATCGGCCTGTAGTCATGTAGGATTAGTTGATGAAGGATTTAAGCATCTCAAATCAATGAGTGAAGTGTATGGACTAGCTCCTCGAATAGAGCACTTCTCTTGTATGGTCGACCTCCTTGGGAGGGCAGGTAATGTTAATAAGATAGAGGAATTCATCAAAACAATGCCAATGGAGCCTAATGCCCTTATTTGGAGAACAATTTTGGTAGCATGTTGTCGTGCTAATAGCCGTAATACAGAGCTAGGTAGGAGAGCTTCCAAGATGCTTATTCAGTTAGAGCCACAGAATGCTGTTAACTATGTACTTCTTTCTAACATGCATGCCGCTGGTGGGAAGTGGGAAGATGTGGCAGAGGCTAGGTTAGCAATGAGGAATGCAGCAGCGAAGAAGGAAGCTGGGTGTAGTTGGGTTACCATGAAGGATGGAGTTCACGTATTTGTGGCTGGAGACCAAACACACCCAGAAAAAGAAAAAATCTATGAAAAACTCAAGGAGATAATGAACAAACTGAGGGGCGTGGGATATGTGCCTGAAACCAAATATGCACTGTATGATCTGGAACTCGAAAACAAAGAAGAGCTTATCAGCTATCATAGTGAGAAACTAGCGATTGCTTTTGTTCTCACTCGCCAATCTGAGCTACCAATTAGGATAATGAAGAACCTTCGGGTTTGTGGTGACTGTCACACTGCTTTCAAATACATATCAAAGATTGTTAATCGACAGATAATTTTACGAGATTCAAATAGATTTCACCATTTTGATGATGGCATATGTTCTTGTGGGGATTATTGGTGACTGATGCAAAACAATTATGGAATTTCTTTGGTGTAAGATTATTGAAATATAGGATTAGGCGTAATTTTTGAAACTCTTTTCTTAATCTTAACTTACGAAATTAATCAGTTATCCAAACTATAAAGCAGGGAAAAAGGTTTGGTCAGATGCACTGCTTTAGCGAATTGTCATGTTTTCAGCCCTGAATTCAATTGTGTTCATTTTTTTATACATTACAAATGAGTTTAAGAAACAACAGTACAAACCTACGTGGTCTGATCTCAAGTCTTTATAAAGTTTAGATTATCCATTTTAGGAATGGACTTGAGTGACAGATAAATTGATTAATAGATCTCGTATAGAAAACATTGGCCTCTAACTTCCATAATCTTGTCCAACATTATGAAGAAAATTGATTGAAAGTCGTGAAGATCAAGAGATTTATAAGTTTTCATTGAAGAAAAAATATAGGGAAAAGTAGTTACCATAGAAAGAAGTGGAAATAAACTATAACATCTAACTATAACTATAACTATAACTATAACTATAACTATATATATATGCACATATGTTATTTATTTATCTTGTAATCATTATATATGGTTATAAATTAAAGCAATATAATTAACGGGATATCCCATATTAAATTGAATTATATATTGACACACACATATATAATAGAATAATAATAATATGTTTTTATTTAATATATTTAAAATTAATATTTATATAAACATTAAGTTTAATCTATTAAAACAAATAGCATGATATAAAATATGAAAACATGTGTTTTAGCTAATTATGAATAATGAAGATTAAAATATTATGCTTTTTTTTTACTAAACACAATCTTTCGTCAATTGGATCTTATTAAAAATAAAAATTATTATTCTTAATTTATGTGAAAAATTAAAAGAAAAAAATTTAGAACAGAGAATTAAAAGGATAAAATAAAAATATGCTAACATGATTTATTATTCAAAACGTTTTACAATCACATATTATTTCCATCATTTTATTGATTCTTAATTATATGAATAAACTTTTTCAATTGTTGTTTTATCATAACAAATATTAATGAAAGGTGTTATTAATTATGGTGAATATGATTTTATTGTTTTACATTAGCTTGAATTTAAAGTATATCAAACTCTATATTAAGACTTTATACACGATGATATATAAGAAATATCCCTATATCAATTCATGTATTATTAGGATTGTTGCAATAAAGGTATCACTGATTTATCAATTCCAAAGGACATTAATACCAAAAGATACAGGTAAATCACAGACTAAACATATATTAGAAGCATAATAGGATCAATGGAAACTTGGGCCTGTGACCCACAAAACAAAAGCCCAATTACGAGTTTATAAATAGAACAACACACCTAGATTCTAGCTAACGAAACTCTGATCCCAACCGAAGACTTGAATGGTCGTGTGGGATTAACCGACAATACATATATTACATGTTAAATTCTTTGTTTGCGATTATAATGGTGTAAAAAGTAGGCTCTCTCTTACTATCGATAGCTTTGTCCATTTTTCTTTTTTGTATTTCTTTGTATACCAGCGTGGCTTGGAAAAGTTTATGGGTTTCAAAATAGGTTAAATAGAGAGCAACGTGCATTGAAGTTGAAGTTATGAATGAAGAACAACCTAGGCCCGCATTCTTCAAGTTGAATTGATTTTGGTGGAAAATTGTGTCTCTTTCTCTTTATAAAAACAATGGATGATTCTGATGGCTTGCCAATGATTTTGTTGGCTTTCTCAAAAGACTTGACTGACTCAGGTCAAGTAAACAATTGCTTCGTATTTTCTTTGCCAACGAAAAGGACCTTGTCAAACTAGTAGGCCAAGTTCAGAAGGACAACCTTCCAATGTTCAATTTCTACCTTAGACATTTCAAACATCTTTCATTTTGTTTCATTTCAACCTCTAAATCACTATTATTCTCTCTTTTATTATTGTATGTGTAATAGGTATGAGAAATGTTATTTACATAGCAAGTTACATTACAATTTTTATAATTTGTTTATAAAAAAAATTGAGAAATATTGTGTGGGAAGTTGTTGATATTTTATTAAGGACTCGACACAAGAATCATTTTTTTTTATCGGCAAACTCGACCCAAGAAGCATAAACCATACTATATTAAAACCCCTTAATTTATATGTATAACAACATTAATTGAAAGTTAAAAAAACATAATCTCATCAGTTTAACTCTAAACAACTTAAAGAAATCCCTTCGAAATAGGAAACAAAGTATATGACTCAAATAGTTTTTATAGGTGCATGTTTAATAAATCTCTTTGTTTGTTTAAATAATTGTACACTCTTGATTCTTTTGTTAACATATCTTTATTCAGTTTTGTAATAAATTAGCTTAAGTTCTCCTTTTCATTACATATCTCTTAAGAAAAACAACTTAATTTTAAAATAATCAGTCCTATAGAGAAAAAAATCAGATTGTTTGGAATATAAATATTTATTTGTTTATCAGCAAAATTTGTATTGATTCACTTTGTTTCATATATAAATTAACAAATATACTTTTAAGATAAATAGTTTTGATTTACAAATATTGTGGCTACTTACATTTAAAGTGAACTGAAATGGTATATATGAAGTTATGGTTTTACTGTTCCCAACTTTTTTACTATCTCCTAACATGGTTGGATTCATAATTTTATTTAGTTTTATATTATATTTTGAGTCTAACATTAATATTTTGATAATTATATTTTGTAATTATAAAAAGTAGAAGTCTGGGTAAAAAAATTATAACCACACTATTAGAATAAAATTTATAAAAATACAATATTAATTACTCAAAATTAATGCGGAATGAATTTCATTTAAAGTGAAATAACACTTCCAATTTTTTTTATAGGATTATTATATTATAGATATTCTTATGACAAGAGAAAATAATAGATGTTTCAGCCAGTAAATACTAAAGATGTAATTAAGGAAAAGAAAGCCATATTCAATTCTACTTGTGAAACTTTTCAGCAATAAATAAACAAGAGAAAATTGGCTGAAAAAACTGTTAGTTTAAACTTTACAGATAACCTTTTCTTTTCATAAAAGGTACACTCAAGATAAAGTTGATGATGATTAGGACTGAGTTAAAAACACTTAAAACAAAAGTGCATTCAATCAAGGATTGATGTCGAGATCTTTGAAGGATAGGACAACAGAATTTCATTTTCAACTAAAGTATACTTTATTATTTCAGTATATTAAAAAAATCTTCCCATGACCCTTGCATTTTCAGAAGAGATTACCTTCTATACAAATCAATTCGCACTCAATTCAAAACAACTATTAATTTGTAATATCTTAGAATTAAATATGAAAATAAGTTTGATATGTGTAACAGGGAAATTCCTGTTCAATTTCCTGTTTATGTTAAAAGAGTTTAGGATAATCATAATAACGCCATAAGCTTAATTGATCTCTCTAACTAAATAAATTTAAAGAAATTTTGAAAAACACTAAAAAATAATTAAACGTAATTTATTTGTATTATTAGTATATTATAATTCTACCTATAAAGTTTTGTATAACTTTTTATTCAAACAAAATTTTAACAGTATTAATTTGTGTTTCTAATATATTCAATACTGTGATTTCAAAAATATTTAAAGAATATTAATAAACACAAAAAGAAATCATTTCAAGATTAAATTAAATATTAATAAAAAATAAATTTGATAGAATAACAATTAAAAAAACGGAGTTGAAGTATGATATTTTTAAACAAATTAAATTTAACCTTCAAAATTAACTTTTATAAAATATAATACATTTTGTCATTTCACTGATATCAAACTTTATCACTTAACTTTTCTTGTATACTTTACCATCTTTGTTTTTTAATTTCCTATATTTTATTAGCATATCTTCTTATTTTCACATGTTTCCCTATTATGTTGGTACTAAAATAATATTTAAAACATTATCATAGACATAGCCATGTTCACATTAAGACTTATTTCTTGGTTAAAAGAATCTGAGATTGAACAAGATTATATTGGATACAAGTTGAATGTCTAAACCTTAGAAATGTTCATACTGGGAAAAAACATTATTAAAGTTAATTAGTAAACAACGTGTGCCTTTAATAAGATAGAGTGAACATAATTTCTTTCCTTTTAAGATTACACATTGGAACACAATACAGATAACAGAACAACCAACATTCTTAGTCCAAAAAACAGAACATACAACATAGTCTGACAGAACCACGCAGTTGAAGTAGGTTTAATTGTTACAAGCAAAAATATGTGCGGCCAAAATTACCAAAAACTTGAAAAACTATGAGAGTTAGTTAAAGTCATGAAATGTAAAGAAGAGTGACTCTGAGATTAACGACTACTTAATTAACAACAGCCACCAGAGAATTCTGATTAGCAAAAGATAAACTATCCACAGATCTTAGCTCCAAGTTATTGGAAGAGAACATTGCCTTCATCCTTTTGATAAAATCCTCACATTTTTTGTTTAACTCTTCATTGTCATCTAATTCAAACTCCTCTTCTTCAATGATAGCAAGGGCATTTTCCTCTTCTTCCCTATCTGATGATGATACCACATTTTCTTGTTCTACTACATTCACCAAAATCTTTTCTTCTTCTTCTGGGGGTTCATTATCCTCGCTAACAATTGGTTCTGCAACTGCAATGTCCGATTCCTTGGATTCTAAGGGGATACTTTTCTCTAAGAGACCAACTTCTGCATGTTCTATACTCTGATGAGTGGTTGGTGGTGAAGAGGAATAAACTAGACCAGAGTTCATGGCTATTAAAGCAAGAAGACCATTGCAGAGAAGGAACATGTAGCTCTTTTCAACCATGTAGCTGAAGAACTGCATGAGGAATGGCTTCACGAATTGAAGGAACAGAGGAAGTGCAGAGAAGAAAACACAGAACAGAGAAAAACAGAGCAGAAACTTGATTGATGTCTTCATTCTCTTGTTGGGATTGTGAGATAGTAAGTGATTATGAAGTTTAGAGTTTGGATGCTTCAAATAATCCATGCCCTGTGTTCTGATATTGATTTGATCACAAGTGGTGTGAGAGCATGGATAGTGAGTGTTGTGTTTGGTGAAAGAACACGTATATATATAGGGAATATGAATATCCTGAGAGTGTTTAAGAAGTTACGTAGAAGAAACTTATGCCAGAATCTTCTTTATAATTTACATCTTATACTCTATTAACTAACGTCTCTCTTTTTTTATTGTTTTCTTATCATACCAATCTTTGGTCTTACTTTTCTATGTCTTTCCATAACAACAACCATCAATACCATTGTCCTATTCTCTAACTTAATTTTAAATTTATTTTTTATTATGTAAATAGGGTTTCTTTGTTGGACAAACATACAATAATTAGTTTTTTAAATCTATTTTTTCTCCTTTTTTATTATAAATTTAAGGTTCTTAGTTAGAAGAATCTCTAAATACGTTTAATCCAAGATTTTCAATTAAAAGGAAAACTAAAATAAAGCTGGGTAAAACACTACCTTGTATAATATTTTTATAACAACTAAATATATTATTTTAATCGTAAAAAAACAATATCGTATACAATTATTTATATTTTATTTATGAATATCGATGTCAAGAATGTTTTCTAAAATGTCATCAAAGCACGATTAATTATTAATTTAGTATGTTAAATCTATCACCGAATATTTTTTACGTCTGCGCTTCTGTTTATTGTGGTGTAATGAGAAGAAAAGGACAAAATTATCTCATTCTGATTTTATGTAAAATTAACATTTTTATATAATAAGGGAGACTTTGTAAAACGTCCCAAAGTCAGTCAACTATTATTTTTAATTTTATCTAACATAAAAAATTAAACATGTCACATCATGTCGGATGCACATCTATTTTTCAAATATACAATCAAGCATTGAATTAATTGTTATATAGATAAATAATACATTCAAAGGTTTTTAATCAGTTTCTTCTTTTTCAATCTTTCAATCAAAAGAAGGGAGAACTAAGTAACGCGCTTTCAGGGAAATAAATTGATTTTCCACTCCAACCACGAATTGGATTCAGGAACTTTGAACTTTAATGTTAAATTGTTTAATATTATCTTAACAATTATGTAAATAAATTTTTACCTGATTAAGATGCTTGTTAATACGTGTGCGTGTGTATGTGATTGAATAGTATTAAAAAACAATGCACGATAGTTTTTATTAGTTGACAATTTATGTTTTATATTAAAACCGTATGACCATCAAACATATTTTTAATGTGTTTAATTTAATTTAAATCTTTAATTAATAAAATGATTAGAGTTATCATTGAGTTGCATGTGACAAATAATCCAAACCCAGAACATTTCATGTAATATTTGGTTTATTTAATTTACTTGCTGGATTCCGGATTTTCATTATGCAGGTTTGAAGATTTCAACACTGATAAGCGTGTAGATTTGGTGAGAAAATTCTTTGCAACTACAATGTTATAATTAAATTAATGTCTTCTAGATTCACCTTTTCAAATGCTTTTTCCTTGTAATTTTACTTTATTGACTTTGTGGCGATTCTTCATTCCTTAAAGTCCAAACATAATTATTTTTCTTTTCTATACCATCCTTTTCAAATAAATCATTATAAATAATAAAATTAGTTTTGAGTATTTGATATATTTATATAATCAAGATTTACATCTAAAACTATTAGTTGAATTTAAATAATCTAGCTTTGATTATTGATAAGTTTTAATAATAAATGTTTTACCATAATATATAAATTATTTAACATTCTCTGTCTATTTTCGTAAATATTTTAGAATTATATATATCATCACATTTTTATTTTTCACATATCCTACATCATATATATTCAAAAAAATGATAAATGTTAGAATCTTTAATATCATCTACAAATTTAACAGAGATGAAACTTGTAGAGTTAAAAAATAAATAATATATATATTATTTTTCTGTATATAAAAATTTAATATACAATACAATTAGTCAAAAATAAAAGATAGTAAGAAAATTTGCTTATCAAATATAATGACCAGATTTAATCAAATATTTACAAGATAAATAAAATCCGATAGTAATAAAAATATATAGGTATAAACTAAAGTTAATCGGAAATTTTATAACTTTTATATGATAATCAATTTTTTAAGAGCATGCTCTTCCATATTATAGTTAATTGCATTCGCTTTAACAGGAGTCTCCGACATCAATTTCATAGTGCACCCCAAATAAAGTTAAAATGTATATCAAAATCTTCAAAAAATTATATAGTTAACACTGAATTTAGTCCTAAATATCATGGATATTTACGTTATTGTTATTTAATTACATCATAATATAAATTTTATATATGAATGGAACAACTTCACAAAATCTTACATTACAATATAATTATGAACAACAATCATATACACTAAAATAAATAAAAATTTAAAATTTATTAATTTACTATTCAAATTTTATCATAAAATCATTTAAGTAAACATACTACATGAATACTAATTTTACCGTCAGAAAATTATACAAACTTTAACTTTTACTCTTATTTTTTTTAACTCACATCGAAAGCATGTTAGTATTCTAAGTAGTTTTAGAATCGCAACATACTCTCTACATATCTTTTTAATCATAATCATAAATATCTTAAATCAATACGTATAATCTTGAGTTTTGTCATTGCATTCACAAATATAACATATATTAATCCATTTTTCTTGACTAAATAATGAAAAGTAAAGTTGGAAATAGAATGTGAAATATTTGATTAATTTCACCCAACTAATTTTATGCATCAATCTTATTTCATTATCATCTATTGTCTTATATCTTATCCAATTTTAAATATTGCCTTATATCTTATCCAATTTTAAATCTTACAAATGTGTCTTTATAATCATCGTAACTTAAAATTGATATAACATCAATTTTTCAATTATATACATTAATCATTTTTACTATACTTAGTTTAAATTTTTAATATTGTATATCATCTCAAAATCAATATAATTCAATGCATGGTCTAATTTTTTTTAAAAATAGAGTTCTTCAAAATATCGTAAACAAAGGTCTAATTAAAAGGAGAAAAATAGAGTTCTTTAAAATAATGTAAATAAAGTAAAATAAAATTCTTGTTTGTATATTTTATAACTCAAATAACAAACTTTTTACTTATAACTTTTCTTCTATTTTAAAACAAATAGTAAGATTTAAAAAAAAAAAAAACCGTTTTTGAATCTAAAATTTCTAAATTATGCACTTATGCATGGTAAAACATGGCGGTTTTCATATATAAAAACAATTATGAAAACAAAAATGTTAGAGATTACGATTGACTGTAATCCACCTTTGGTTGGCCATGCATGAGTTGTCGTACTGCAATGGATAAGATCAAATCTCACGAGTTAATCTTGCATTAAAATACTCCAACCAATGAATTGTTTCGACTGGAAAAAATCTTGACCATTGGATTTGACTCAAATTAGTTTCATTTTACTAATTGTCATCTCACACTAATCTTCCCACAGTAATCCTAAATTAACCTCTCACAACTTCCCTACTAATTAGTCTAATTACACATTAATTATCAGTTACTTTTACAGAGTTAAACTTTTTATTGTTTTTACTTATTAATATAGTTATATTTTATATTTAAATAATCTTTTACATATTTATAATATTATTTTTTATAAATAAATTTAAATTTCTGTAAGTTACTCAATTTTATACTTCTAGAAAAATAAAACTGAGTACAAATGTAGTGGAAGGTAAGAAGGCTTTGTATGAATGATCTAATGCAATATTTTATATCATACGTTTAGATTAAATTCTTAGAGATGTATGTATATGCTACTAATAGGAAATTAAATGGCTTAGGGGAAAAAATGTGTGTATATATATATAATTCATAAGATAAAAAAAAAATTTAAATTTTATAAAACAAAAAGAAAAAAAATGTATAACCACCAAAATCAGAATTAATTAATTTTACAAAATTTTAAAACGTATGGAAAAAATGTTGCTCTGACGATCTGCTTGTGGTTATTAACATCATTTCAAATACTGGGGTTATAAGCTTGGGTGGTTTGGTGGGTCTACTTCACTTATTTTTATTTTTGTTTCTATTTAAATACTTTTCTAAGAATTTATTTCCTAATTCAGTATTTTTTAAAATTAAATGATCCATAAAATTATTCTCATATTTATAATATTTTTTATGAATGGAGAATATATATTTTAAATTTGTATGTCAACATTTTTTATATTAATAAAAAATTTAAAATATAATTAAAAATAAATATAATTATTATTTAATAAAAATAATTTCAAAAACATAGAAATTATAATTCTAATAAAATATGAATAGAAAATAACTATAAAAATATAAGAATAAATACTAAAAAAACACATATAAAAAATACAAAAAAATAATATCGTATCTCATTATAGCTTATAAATTAATTCATGTACAAAGGTAAGGTATTATTGTATTACATGGTTACTTATCAAAATATACCACTGTTATTTTCTCACACTTTCATGTAAAGAAGCAGGGTTACTTGATTAAGCACCAGTGGTACTGTAGATTTCAAAAATTATATAAAAACTAAAAATAAGTTTGAATGTTACACAGTGCATGTCAAACAAATTTGCTGAGTTATAATTGAACGCTGTAAATATTAATGTTAGCATATTTTAATTTTATATATTAATACTTATATAAATAGGATTTATTTATTATTTTACTCACATAATCTTTCAAAAAAAATTATCCTCTTTCATTTCTTATTTTACAAAGTTTTCTCTTAAGTTAATTTTATTTACTCTCAATCTCAATTATTTGTTTGGCTTTTTCATTCAATGGATTAAATCCATTCATTAAGCACCGCTGTGCTAATTTCATGTTTCTCTCCCTAATCCAAATTCCAAAAATTCTCCATATTTACCAGTCACACAAATTTAAAATTTTCTATATTTTTATTTTTATATAATTTTTTTATGTTTCAATCATCACCACTTAACTCCACCGTGGAACATAACACTTACGAAACGATCCAATGAAAAATAACAAGAAACAACATTTAAGCATCTCAAATTTCACTATAATGTACCAAAAAACAAGAAAGAAGAAGTTTCAACTCATAAGAAGATAAACCTCTCATATTATGAATAATATTCTGAAGGATCCTGTTGTAGAAGTTAAAGGTAAAAAAAAATTACAATGAGTATGCTGCAAAAAAAAAAAAAAAAAAAAAAACACCATTGGAATGTCACTGATAAAAGTTAAATAAAATAATTCAAATATTTGTTAGATGCTGCAAACATCGTTTTCTGATTTGAAATCACAACCAAGTGAGAAACACAGCTCAACTTCACTTTTAATTAACAAAAGTGGCAAAAAGAAAAAAAGGAAAATCAATCGCAAAGGAAGCAATTGACATCAATGCAATGGTAGATACACAAATGTCAATAGTTTCATCTATAAACATGAACGCAACAAGTAGAAAGAGAAAGAGTGGAACATGAAGGAACAAATGCTATTGATATCATCTTCAATAATATATATGGTATGAGAACTACACAATTACAATATCATCAAATGGTGTGTAAGAAACTAAATAAAATAGAGTTGAGTGAGGATGTCAGTAAAAAAAAAATGTTTATTGATGTAATGTTTTCCATATCTAGAATGTGTAATTTTTAAAAAATTATTAGTATAATGATGTTTTCTATGTTCAAAGTTTTTCATATTATTGTAATGATTTTTTAAATTATTAATTAGTTGTTACCTAAATAACTTTCTTTTTTATAAATATAGTTTCCACATTTTTTAATTTGGAAATAAGAATCATCTTATTCTTATATAATGCTACTTTAAATGAATTGTTGTGCTTATGAAGAGACGCTTAAGAATGAAATTATTGGAGATCTCACAAATTATTACTGTGAAGAACTATACATGAGGTTGATAATAAAGAGATAGATTATGTTTAGTTGTTTAATATCAACATTTTCATTGAGTATATATAGAAGAACAATTTCGCCAACGATTTCAGATGTGGAGGGTGTCTTCTTTTGCATTGTACAAGCCCTAAGCAATGATGATGAGTATTTTTAAACAATAGTTGATGCAATTGGATGAATGGGTTTTTCTCTGTTGTAAAATGTTGCTTTTGTTATTCTTAGCATATGAATCATTAGCTAATAATGTTGATAATTATGTAAAAATTAGCAAAAGTATCAGGGTAGAATGCTTGAATAAGTTTGTTCAAAGTGTTTGGAATATATTTTAGGAGTTAACTCTTGTAGAACCCAATGTTAAATCAACTAATTTTCTTTGATATATACTGGAAGCAAACAGATCGTTAATACTTGTAGAACCTAGTTCACTATCTAAGCCAATCCCCTAATTCACTTTAATACAAATTAACACAATTAACTTTTTTCTGCCCTCTCACTTTAAGAATTAACTCTTTTATGTCCCCTCAACGCTCCTTCAATAACTAAACTGTGGATTCAAAGAGATACTAAGATAAGTCGATTAAAAAAATAATATTTATGAAAATATTTAAATTAAAAAAATAATATTTATGAAGGAGGCCCACTTTAACACCTAAAAAGGATCTCGATTTAAGATGACCTTAAGATGTGTGCCAAGCCTACCAATTGGGGTTGCACGAAGTCCAGTAGAAGCACTTACTTTTTGCATCGGTTCTTGCACAATGCAACAAAATCCTATTGGAGTGCAGGGATTTTGGGTCTCGGGCTTTTGCCCACGCCTTTTACCCACCATAAAGTCATTATTGCGTGTTTAGGGTTTACCAACCAAAAACATTAAAGCTTTTCAATGAAAGAATAAAAAGATTAGTTGTTATTCTTTAATATTGTACAAATTAATCTTCGAACGTCGAATGATTTATTCATTGACATAAAAGTAATAGGAAAAAGGGCATAAAATTAACACGTAACATTTGAAAGATTTAGACTTAACGATAAACATTTAACGAAATTTATTTAATAATTAATGAAATTTTACTTGATATTTTAATAATTAAATGGGCAAAAGTATCATATAGTAGTGTAGATACTTTTTGTTTTCTTTTTTCAATCAAAATTAGAGTCTAGTTTTGCTAATTTGCATCTTATTAAACATATTGCATATTACTATGGTGAATTACCAAGATATTAAAATTGACAATGAAAACAAATTTCAGTTTTCCTTACAAAATTTAAATTCTACAATTTTAAAACATCAAACTACTATGTCAAATTTCTTAATTTTAATCTCTTCTTAAATTCTCTACCCAAAAAATATATTTTGACACAATATTTGAAATTTATCCGATAGAATAAATTACCATCACGTTCAAAGGTGATGGTAATCCTCTACACTGATGCATGCATAAAATTAGGCCTCGGGGTTTAGTTACAAGGCATTGTAACATGATATTTTAATCTTACACAAGAAATCAACCTTAAATTTAGACTTGTTTAATAGTTCATCAAACATTCAAAAAAAAGGTGCATAATTCTATAAGATACGCATTCGAGAAGATACCAATTTTAAATCGCATAAACCTCAAAAGCCATCAAGACAAGGTAAAAGTACGAAAAACCCATACAAACTTCATACAAAGTTCAAGTCTAACCGTTCATGGCAATAGAAAAAGTACATCAAAACAACAAACATCAGTTCCTGCCTGAAAATAAACAAAAGTTCATAATCCACATGACCAAAATAATTAGTCATGCTTCACTTCTTCCTTCTTCCTTCCTTCGCTTAGGTTGCTGATTGAGATCGTTGTCCTTAATTTCTTCTAGGACCGATTCACTGGTATCAGCAGGTTTTGAAGGCTCAGCAACTCCATCATCAGTTGAATCATGCACACTTCCGTCATCGTTGTCATTTGATTCTCCAGAAGTTTCTCCTTCAGGTTTCTTTGCTAACGATGCTATGATATCCACCATTCCTCGATTCACCTGTAACGAAAGAACATAAATGACAAAATAAACAAAATAAAAATTTAAATCCGGTGAATTAACAACTACAGAATACTCCAATATAAAGCACAATCACCCAAGTTCAAAATAAAGTGAACCAAATCAAATTAGGGCATAAGCACTTCGAAGTAAATCAAAACACAAAAAAGAGAAATACAAATAAGGGGTCGGATGCGTAGTTGGTGCACATGTAAAACCAAAACATCTTTTGTAGTAGTACCTGTGGATTCTGCAGAAACTCAGCAATGTCACAAGAACATGTTGGGCATTTCATAACAGTCTTCTGGGTTCGTAAAGTGCGCCCACCTGCACACGACCTTGCCCTCGTGAAACTCTGACCAGAAAAGGCACCCTCCAAACAGGCCTTGCAGAAGTTATGACCACAAGGTGTAGTAAGAGGGGAATTCAACACCTTGCGGCACAATAAGCACAGAAACTCTGAAAAAAAAAAGCCAGGCAAAAACTTATAAGGTTTTACAGGTTCGGTTAACTACATGGCTTTAAAAAACAAAAAGTGAATTGAGAGAAAGAATAAAAAGCAATAGGGTGTCGACGCATTATACCTTTCAATAGCCTTTCTCTCCTTTCTTTCTCAGTAACAGTTTTCCCTCGTTTAACTCTGACAATTGTCCCATCTCCAGATTCAGCGTCCACTAATTTCCTGCTTTCTGGGGGAGGCTTCACCCACAGCCAGCACTCCTTCTCTTCCTGGATTACATCAAAAGAACTGAGTGAGATCATTCCAAGTATATAAAACAAGGTTGAACACACAACAAAAAAAAAAAAAAACTAACCTAACAATTAAACAAAAAAAATATAAAAAAAAAACACACCTTAACTAAAGAAGCAGGGGTGGAGT
>Ga0099824_1003345_pt1 | contig 23422 bp, 15 predicted proteins | sample SiratrowhiteBW_FD_76837 | JGI IMG/M metagenome (GOLD analysis project Ga0099824, IMG submission 76837) | Root nodule microbial communities of legume samples collected from California, USA - Siratro white BW | ecosystem: Host-associated > Plants > Roots > Nodule | place: USA: California... | reverse complement strand
TTCAGCAGAGGACTTAAACCAGTTTTATCAAGATTACCAAAAATTAATTCAATCTTTCAATTTAATTCAATATGCAGTGCAAGAACAAATCAAGATTATGAGAGAAGGGTTCAAGAAGAAGAGGCACAATCAATTTTATACCGGTTCACCACAAAGGGCTACGTCCAGTCTTCTCTGCACCACTAGCAAAGAAAGTTCCACTAACAATTAATTGTTCACATACAATTAATCAACCAATTTCTATCCCCCATAGAAATCAGAACCCTGCTAAAGTGATCTACTGCTCCCCACAGCCTCCAATCAATTTCAGCAGAAACACTAGGCTAATTCCTATAGCCCAAACCAGTCAATTTCTACTCCCCGTAGAAATCAAGAACCCTGCTAATTGATAAACAACTCCCCGCAGCTCCCTATCAATTTCAGCAGTAACACTAGGCTAATTCCTATAGCCCAGACCAGTCAATTTCTACTTCCCGTAGAAATCAAGAACCCTGCAAATTGACAAACTGCTCCCCGCAGCTTCCAATCAATTTCAGCAGAAAACACAGGCTTACTTCTAAAGCCCAAACCAGTACAAACGTTCAATGAATTTTACAAAATTACAATGAAAACACCTAAAGTCTTGATTCAAACAGGATCAAGAAGGGTTTAGAAAAACTCTCTGATTGGATTAGAAAGAAATGCCTGTACACAGTCTTGAAGAAACCCAGTAGTACACCTTAGTCAGAATTGATTCTTCAAGTAAAAGCCCTATTTTGAAAATGATTATTATGAAACAGCAATTCTCTCACAGTGATTCTCACAAAATGAATTTCAGAAGATTGTGTTTCGCAAAAATGTATCTCTTTGTGTTCTTTCTCTTCTTTGTTCTCTTTTTCTTTTTCTTGTTTTTCGCACTTGAAAAACCCACTGTATTATAGAAGAAGAGCTCAAACCAGATTTTCAAAAAACAGTTAATTCAGTTGAGCTCAGACACGAATAAGTTGATTCGGCTTAACCTGAAATCAGTTTATAATAGTTCAGTACTTTATTTTCCAAAACTCTTAATTCAGTTATGCTGAGACACGAATAAATTGATTCGGCTTAATCTGAAATCAGTTTATAATAGTTCAGTACTTTATTTTCCAAAACTATTTTTAACTGAAGTTATAACCTTTTTATAGTTTGATTTAAATCATTTAAACCATGTGCTAATGAATTTCTCCTTAGATGTGCATAGATTCTCTTTCACGGCCAATCATACTCACTCACACTAAGACACAGCCCAGAACACATTTCCACTTGCTTGTTATGGCTTGCTGGTCATGTCTTGCATGGCTTCATCAAATCCTTAAGTATCGTGAGAATACTAACAATAACTATTCTATCCCAAATAGAACTTTCCTGTCCCCTATATCGTGATAAACTTGCTCTATTTATTCCTTCACTTCCCTTAGAAAACAATTGATTCTGGTACCAAAATTCTACCCAAAATTTCTAACAACATTCCAATATTTACCTATTTCCTTTAACATATATTTAAAGATTTGAATTAGTATTTAAATGTAAGTTATTTGAAATATTTGATTCCCTTTTCAGTTACGAGAATTTTAACAAATTATTATCGCTCACAGAACCATTGAGCAAACTAAAAGTGAGTATATACATTTTTAGGCTTGCATTATCTGCAGCTCATATTCATGGATATGTAAATCATTTTTAACACTTCTTTTATACTAACAACACCCCCTTGGGCCTAAGACGGGTCACAAGTCCCTCATCCTCAAGCCAAAGAGGCTTTATTAGGCCCACAATGACTATTAAAATAATTTCAAATGTAGCGTTGATGTGTACAATATTACACATGGTTCAAGTTTAGTAGTTTTCCTCTTAGTTGTTGATATTGTAGAAAAAATTTATCAACATCACACAAGTTGAATATAACGAAAATAAATGCCCAAGGTACATACTTGTAATTCAATTGTTATTTTAACTTATGGCTTTCAGTTATACCTTTCAGTTTTCGTATCGTTAGGCCTTTCCACATTTTCTTTCAGTTTCTGCATCATTGAGCCTCTCGGCTTCTACATCGTTGAGCCTCTCGGCTTCTGCATCGTTGAGCCTCTCGGCTTCTGCATCGTTGAGCCTTTCGGCTTTGACTTTCTTTTTCCATATCATCAAGCCTTTTAGCTTTGACTTTCTTCTTTCGCATCATTAAGTCTTTCAGCTTTGACTTTGTGATTTTCATTAACATGCACCTTTCAGTGACCGCTTTAGTTTAGGAACGCACCATTTGATGACCATTTTAGAGACACATCATTCAATTGTCGCTTTTCGAACACACCATTCAGTGGTGGTTGCTTTCAGGATCCACCATTTGATGATCTATTTAGTTTAAGGACGCATCATTCGGTGGCCGTTTTAGGAATGTAGTATTCGATGACCCGTTTAGTTTAAGGAGACACCATTAAAGTGGCTCGTTTAGTTTAGGGACCCACCCTTCAATGCCGACTTTAAGGACACACCATTCAAAGATTACTTTAAGAATGCACCATTCGATGATGCGTTTAATTTAGGAACACAGAGTTCGATAACCGTTTTAAAAATGTATCATTCAATTACCCATTTAGTTTAGAAACACACCATTCAATAAACCGTTTAGTTTAGAAACATATCATTTGATGACCCATTTTAGTAACACATCTTTCGACCACGTATTTTGTTGATAGTAATTTTATCAAACTTAAATATCAAAGTACATATATGTTTTTTATGCTTATTTTCCAAAACATAATATTGTTGAAAGACCATAAAATAATCTTTCTATAGAAAATGCATCTATATTAATACAATTTCTTGTACATTTATACAGATTCAATATTATTTTTCTATTTATATGCCATTTAAAATATTTTAATTTCGTAGTTTATAGCCATGCTTTTTTTAAACAATAAGAAGTCTAAATAAGAATTTGAAAAAAAAAACAGTTAAATCTAAAATATTCCGTTCTTATTTAGTATAATAATTACATATAAAATTTAACCTAGATAAAAAATGTATGTTATAGATTGGAATGTTTATATTGCATTAATTAATCGTATTTTATTTACTTGCGTATTTATTTTTAAATAGAAATTGTATTATTATTTTTTTACAACATTCTCAAAATATTTTAAAAATAATAATTTGCATTTAAAATAAATAAAAAGACTAGAATACTGAAATTTGTTTACAATATGAACCAGGCTAATCACGCAAATCAGAAACATGTGAATGAATTGCGCAACTAACAATGTAAAATCCACTATCAATTATAATCTCTAAATTCACAGTATCTTTTACTACTTTGGGCAGGCCGACCACGGAAAATCAGAAACATGTGTGAATGAATTACAAAGAATATTTCACAATTATAATCATTCATAATATAAAATGATGAAATCTAATAATTGCGAGTAATGAAGAATGTCCCTAATAATTAGCAATATGTATACAAACTATGTCTAAAATAATGGCTAAGACTGAGGAATGTCCCTAATAAGGGATAATATTTCTTTATTTTTTCCTTTACTTTTTCCGTGCTTTTTCTTCTTTCCCATAGAATCAAGAGCAGCACTGAATGTTTCCTGACATGCTATGATAACAGAACAAACCTCTGCATCGTCTCGTGGAATTTTCTTAAGCATAAGGGATGCAGATCTACCATCTCCTCCTGCCAAAAGTGCCTGATACATTCGCAAGTAACTTAATACATTGTAAGGAAACCCAGCAATCTTGTACTCTTTCCAAATCAAGCGAGCATTCTTCAAATCTCCAGCATTGGCACAAGCACTTAGAAGAAAATCAAGACACTGCCGTGACGGCCTAAGGCCCAGTTCATCCTTGATTGCCGAAAGCAAGTCCAGGCCAAACTGTAAATGAGTGGACTCAGATGCTGCAATTTGACAAAATACCTACAGACACAAGTTGATATTAGTAAGACTGTTGGAGCCCAACAACTTTACAGGGTGAAAAAGCCATTGGTCTATGAGGGGCATGAGACACCTAAGGTATGGAAGGTGTTTAGACGTGGAAGAATATTTTTATTATTTAGTTATTTTGTCTCGTGGAAGAGAAGAGGGGGGATTATCTGTTCTTCTGTTGGAGGAGCTATGCTCTGCGGAATGGGAGGTTTCATCCTTCTGTATTTTCCTTTATATTGCAAATAACATACTATTCTCCGGTGCCTTAATATTTTTCTTCTTCTCTTTTCACCAATATAATATTGGTATGTAACAAAGACATTTGTCTTAATAAGAAGTTCAAATTTCTATGTACAGTTTTAATTGCATAATTAGAAGAATTAATTAGACTCCATAATTAGGAGGATTAATAAGCCGACAATATATTTTATATTTATTGTAAAGCATCGTTGATCCTGAATTATATCCATCATAAATTAGGATTTTCAATTATTAAGTCTATATATTCTATTTAAAAGCAATTGCTCCTCTATGAAAAATATTAGAAACAGTTTTTCTGACATGGTATCAGCACGGTAAAATCCTTGGGAGCCTATGTAATTTCATGCACAGCCTACATTGCTGCAAAACCACACCCCTCTCTTTCTTCTGTTGTATTCGTTCAAGGCCTACATTGTCTGATACTCAGAAAACTCAGCCCATCACAAAGTTGAGCACAAAGGAGATTCTAAAATTAAGGGGAATGCTTGACACTAACAAAACCTGCAGAGTCAGGTAATCGCTCCTTAGCATTCGCAGGTAATATTCCTTGCTATTGTGTATTCAATGCCTTAAATTCCTCTAAAGAAGGTGTATGGGTAGTTGATTCTAGAGCCACCGACCACATGGTGCTCGAAAAGGAGATATTATGACAAATCAGAATCTAATTCTGAAGGATGTTTTGCGTGTGCCCAAATTATCAGCCAATCTGATTTCTATTCACTAGCTTACAATGTTTGGTGTTTTTTAATCCTACCACCTTCCAATTTCAGGATAAGGATTTAGGGAATGGGGAAGGTATTGGACTTGCTAAGGAAGACAATGGGTTATACCCTATGAAGCTCGGAGACACATCTCCGCATAGACACGTGGCAGAGGCGGGAACAACACCGCATCAGACACCCACTTCTCTGCCGAACACAGTCAACTCTTATGGATACATATCTTACACCAAAATCGTCTTCCACAAAATTTGAAAAATTCAAAATCGTAAAAGAATGTTCATACAAATCAAAACAAATATATTCAAATCACACAAAATCATATCAAATGTTTTTATTCCTTAAATCACTCAAATAAAATCCTGAAAATACTTATAAATAATCAAAGATGAGAGAAACTAATCAATAAAAAAAAAAAGAAGAAAACTAGAATGTGTTTGTGAGAAGAGTTGCGTTGCGATTCACGGTGAAGACAGTGAAGACAAGGTCGCGGTGAAGCCGCCGTGTCAGAAGACGTTCCACGATATTCTCTGAAAAATACTCTAAAGACATTCTGAAAACGCACTCTAAAAAGAGCACTGAAGAAGAAGTCACTCAGCCTAAATTCTATAAGGAAGGAGCCTATTGAGATATGTAAGTTTATTTAAAATTGATTTTTCTTTTTCCTATAAAGTTGTTACCATGTTAATAAGTTTTAGTAATTTATAATGTTTTATGTGTTTACACTGGCAGAAGGACATATTCTTAAAATCTCATTTCAGCTTTTTATATTTATTCTTATTTTTGTTGTTTAAGTACTCATTGTTTAAAAAAATACTTTCAAAATATATTTTATCAATACAAAATAATTCATACAAAAATATAGTATTTAATTTTTTTATTTATATTCATTAACTACTTTTAACTTATATTTATGATTTAATTAAATTTTAAGTATAAAATAAGCTTGAATACAAATTTAATTTTATTCTGATATCTATTTGAAAAGTTAATAAAACAACTTTAAGAACTTATTCGTCCCTCTTAATTTAAATAAGTCATTCCAAATATGTATATAATAATAATTATGAAATATGTATGTAAATATAAATATATATTTTATGAATAAGACACGGAGGATGAATAGAATGTGAATTTTAAATATTGCTTGATAGATAAATAAGAGAGACGTGACGTTGAGAAAAAAAATTATTTTTGGTATTTTATTTATATTATACTATAATTAAATTTTAATTTTTCACATGTTTTATTTGTTATATTTATAAATTAATTTCTATTTGATAAACTTATTTCATTTTTTGTATGTAAGTAATTTTTTTATATTTATTTTTTTTATAGGATATTAAGATGAATAATCAAGCTATCAAAGAAGATGAAACAAAACCTTCAAGAAAATATGTTTCAAAATTAAAAAAAATTCTTAATGGAGAAATAATATGATCAAATGCAGTTTATGTGTTTTTCATTCAATGGACCTTAAGAGCTCATTTATTAACTTAAGTGAGAACGAGTTAGAAGTTGTCAAAAGATAAGTTCGTCAAAACTTGTTGAGTTTAAAAAATTAGACAATGAAGCAACATTGAAAATAGAAATTTCAAAGATAAAAACGATCCTTCTACCACCCGTATATGATGAAGGAAATCAGACAAATAAAGACCTCAGATTAAAAGGTCCTTTGCAGTCTTCTTTCAATATTCAAACCAATGATACTCTTGATTGTAAAATTGCGAAAATGTTTTATTCAAGTTTAGCATTTCATTTAGCAAGAAGTTCTCATTATAGGAGTGCATTTTCTTATGCAGCTAATACTTGTAATCTTAATGCATATGTACTGTCAACATATAAGAAATTGAGAGGTCTTTTAGTTTCTAAAAAGAGAAGTCGTGTAGAAAACCTTTTACAACCTATAAGAAACTCATAGAGACATAAACGGGTGAAAATTATTAGTGATGGGTAGAGTGATCCCCAAATAAGGCCACTTACAAATTTTATGGTTGTCACTGAAAGTGGACCAATGTTTTTAAAGTCAATAGATGAATCTGATGAGATAAAAGATAAAGATTTTATTGCTAGACACATGAGAGATGTAATTATAGAGGTTGGGCCAAATAATGTGATACAAATTATGATTGATAATGCAGTTGTATTAAGGCCACCGATATGCTAATAAAATTAGAATTTCCTTCAATTTATTGACTCTATGTAGTGCACACCTTGAATCTTGCATTGAAAATATTTGTGCAACAAAAAATACAGAAAAGAATAGTGTTGCTTATGATCAATGTTCTTGGATATTAGAAATTGTTGATAATGTTACCTTTATTAAAAATTTTATTGTTGGACATTCTATAAGAATATCAATGTTCAATAGCTTTCATTCATTGTTTTCTGTTACTCCAACAAGATTTGCTTCAACTATAGTTATGCTAAAAAGGTTTAGAAGTTTGAAAAAATGACTTCAAAAGATGGTTATTAGTGATAAATAGTCTTCTTACAAAGAGGATGATATGGCTATAACACAATTAGTGAAAGAAACTTTGTTGAATGATAATTGGTGGATGAATGTTGATTACATACATGCTTTTACTACCCCTATTTATGATGTTCTCAGAAAAAACAAATACAAATATGACTACTCTTCACTTTCACTTAGTATATGAAATGTGGAATTCAATGATTGAAAAAGTGAGAAAGGTCATATTTCAACATGAAAGAAAGACAGAAATTAAGCATTCATCATTTTTCGGTGTAGTAAACTTAATATTAATTAACTGTTGAACCAAGAGTAGCACATCTCTTCATTGTCTTCCTCATCCTTCAAAATCTAAAGTAATGTTAAATTATTTTATGATTATATTCATTGTTTTATCTTATTAATAATATTATAAATTTATAATATTATGCTAATTTTTTTATATATTTATAATGTTGTCGATATTATAGTGATGAATGGTTAAGTGAAGATTCACAAAGACTTCCTCCACATCAAGATGGCAAACTTACTCGTGAGAGGAAAAAATGTTTTATGAGGTACTTTGATGATCCAGATGTAAAGAGACTGACAAATATAAAATTTGCAAACTTTTCAAATGGAAGAGAAGATTTTCACGATGTTGACTCTTTAAGAGATAGATAAAATAGATGCAAAAACATGGTGGATTGTTCATGGAGCTCATGCACCAATACTTCAGAAAATAGCTCTTAAGCTACTTGAACAACCATGTTCTTCTTCTTGTTGTGAAAGGAATTAAAGTACCTGTTTTTTTATACATTCCTTAAAAAGGAATAAGATGACACCTAAAAAGGCAGAAGATCTAATTTATGTTCATAGTAATCTTCGTCTCCCCTCAAAAGAACTCCTCAAAATACAAAGAAGAGAAAATTAAATTATGAGATACTTTTCATTGAATAATAATGAAATTCTTGGAATTGTCAGCTTATCTCTTGATGAAGATAAAATGTGAAAGTTATATCTTTTGTTAGACTATTTTATAAAAGTTCCTCTTTTTTATTTTTTTTTCACATTATTAACTATATTATTATATTTTAATAAATTCATAATTATATATACATATATATATTATCGTGTCTTCGTGTCAGTTAATTTTCAATTTAGTCGTATCCACATGTCCGTGTCTATGTTGTATTCATATCCGAGCTTTATAGGTTATACCTTTTAGAAGATGCTACCAGGATGTGTAACACTAAGTCAAATTCCTTTATCTTTGATGTTAGAAACAACTCTCACCAATAAAGAAAAAATTTGCTTATACCACCTTCATTTAGGTCATCCATCACCCAGTACCATAGAAATCATGTTTCCTATTTTATTTCAAAAAGTTGACGAGCAAATGTTTCATTGTAATACTTGTGAATTTGCAAAGCATAAGCATGTTAACTTCCCCTCACCCTCTTGCATTCCTAACCTATTTGGGACTCGTTGGTTTCTCATATTCATTGATGATTGCACTTTAATGACATGGTTATTTCTCGAGATAAAAGGGTGAAGTGAACCAAGTTTTCAAAAACATCATCCAAATGATTAAAAATTAGTTTGAGACAAACATTAAAAGAGTTTGTTCAAATAATGGCAATGAATTTTTCAACCGAAAATTGACCTCCTTAAAGAACAAGAGATAATTGATGAATCTTCTTGTACGAATACTCCACAACAAAATGGGGTGACGAAACAAAAAATTGGACATCTCATAAATGTAACTCAAGTCACTTATCCACAAAATTGTACCAAAATAGTATTGTGGAGAACCTGTCCTTACTGCTACCAATTTGGCCAATTGTCTATCCTCCAAAACACAATAATAACAATCCCATTCAACTGCTCTCTATTTTTTTCCTGAACTTTAGGACAACAAATCATCTTATACCTTGGAGTCCTTGGTTGTGTATCATTTGTCCATGTTCATTCTAATCATAGGAGAAACTTGATCCTTGAGCTATTATGTGCATACTTATTGGTTACTCCATATGTCCATCTCCAAATCATAATAGAGCGACAATCCAATGCCTAAATTGCTCCCAATCTTAGCCTCAATCGAAAAAAGATTGCTTATTTAAAAGAGTGGAGTTCGGGATATTGACTCATAGGTCATTTACATGAAAGTAATGGAATGGGCAACAAATTGCCTCCTTCCTATCCATCATAAATTAGGATTATTAACTCTTTGTATTCTATGTAAGAGCAATTTCTCCTTAATAAACAACATTAGAAATAGTTTTCTTGACACTGAGAATTAAACATATCGAGTATAAAAATAAAGTGAGCTTGATAATGGACAACACAATAGATCCAACAAATCTTGTGGAATAGACTTTAACACTATCTTAGAAAATGGACTTGAATCCAAATTCAATCTTACAAAGCTAGTCTGTAAGGTTAGATTGTGCAACCACTAATATACTATAATGGTGTGAGATCTTCAACAGCTTATCAATGGGAGTAATTGTGATGAAGAGGGTGAAACATGTCAAAATTTTGACATTTCTATGTATAACAAATAATTTAAAGTCACCTCAAAAGAGTTTCAAACTCAAACACAAATTATATAAGTATCTTTGGCATAATATTGTAAGTTTATAAAAATTAACTAGGAGGGAACAAAGAACTCACCGCGTCAAAAAGGGCTTCCATTACCATTTCATCATTTTCAAACTTATCCTTGAGTTGTTTGAACAAAAGAATAACAGAACTGAACCATACGATGAAGATAAGCAAACTGAAGAATACAATTCGAAAACATTGAAATTCAATGTTAGAGGGGTAAAAACATCAAACCTCAAATTCTTGTTCCGTGCACAGTACTTGACGACCTTGGAGCAGCCATCAACCCAATAGTCTAGATCACTCACTTCCTTGAGTAAAAGTAGCAATCTATCCAACTCCCCATCGTGTTTAGTCAACTCTTCCTAAAAATGTCCAATAATTAATCATAAAGTGAAGGTAGATGATATAAAAAACACTAATACAAAACCTTACAATCAGACATGTAGCCGCTTTTGGCTCCAAATTATGTCCAGCTTTCTTAATTTCTTCATAGACAAGAAAAGCCTCGGACAATTGCCCATGTGATGCAAGAGCTGTGACAAGTACACTCTTAACTTCAATTAAGCTCTTGCTTGGTAATTTTGGATCCAAAAGTACCTGCAACATGAAATACAATTTATGCTCTACACCAATATTGAAGAAAGAGGTAATGTACAAAGTTATTCCAAAAGGGGGAGTACAGAAAAAACATGAAGAAACTACCTAATCAGGCTAATTTGAAGCATTTACTCAGTAAAATTAAATTATATGTATAGCCTTCAAGAGACAATATTTTTATTTTAATTTTAATCTTTTAAGTGTATAACAAATTTGTATAATAACACATAACAATATGCTGCAAATATAAAAAAATATGAAACAACTTTAATTTAGATTGGGCCTATGACAATCTCAAAAGCTAGCTTCCTGGAAAGAATTGCACCCAAACCTTTATGAGATCTAATTTAGTCATATATGTAATTCATGTGGAATCTAACCACATGCCCCTATGCCTAGGAATGGGTATTGGAAGCACGAAGATCATTAAAAGACCTTCTTTGTATTACACCAGGATGACTACATAGCTAGGTAGACTAGACTAGGAAAAAGTTACATTGGTGGTCAAAATATCAACTCCGATAGGTTTTAATACCATATGAAGAGACAAAAGATAATCTCTCTATGTGCCTATTCCACCAAAGGAACACACACATATGTCTCAACCATGTCTCAACCAGAGAAGATACAAAGTAATGGCTCACGGCCCACTAGTTACATTTAACACTCCCTCTCAAATTGAGACATAAATCATATCAATCAACCTTGATACAAATATAATCAATTCTAGGACCTCGCAATGATTTAGAATTGCCAATTGGTTATTGAAGTTAACAAATTAAGTGATGATGTCTCCAAATACAATCTTTTCTCAGATAAAATGACAATCTACCTCAATATGCTTAATCCTTTTGTGAAAGACTGGATTTGAGGAAACATGTAGGGTAGCTTGATTATCACAAATAAGAGTCATTTGAGTAAACTTCCCAAATCTCAATTCTTTAAACAATTGTTTAAGTCAAACGAACTCACAGATGACAGGGGCCTTAGTTCTATATTCTTGTTTTGTACTTGATTTTGCTACTACAGTTTGCATGTGAATTACCCACAACAAAAGTGTAATTAGTGTGACCATATAACAAACCTTTGATATACTTCAACATGTGAATAATTGCATTCCAATGTCCTATACATGGAGAATTTAGAAACTAGCTTACCACACTGATTGCATACCAAATGTCAGGACGTGTAACTATGCCAAAGTTTAATTTTCCAACCAATCTTCTGTATTCTCAAGATCAAGTAGTGGCTCCCCCTAACTAGGTAGAAGTTTCAAATTAAGATCCATGGGTAAGTGAATAAGCTTGGAATTCATTAGTTCAATTTCCTCTAAAATATCCATTGCATACATCCTTTGAGAAATAACAATTCCATTGTCGGATTATGCTACCTCAATCCCCAAGAAATATATTTACCAAGATCTTTTGTCTTAAAATGATGACATAGGTATTGTTTTATCATAGATATTGTTTTAACTAAAGGATGTCATGATGATCACTATCTATCAGAACAATCCCATCATCATACACTACCAAGTCGATGCATCCAACAGTTGTGTGACAATAAAACAACAAATGATCAGCTTCGCATGTAGTGAATCTACCAAACAATACCCTAGGAGATTGCATAAGACCATAGAAAGATTTGCAAAGGTCACGTACCAATCTGGAAGACTCTCCCCGAGAAACAAAACCAAGAGATTGCTCCATATAAATTTCTTCCAACAAATCACTTCGAAGGAAGACATTCTTAACATCCAACTCAAAAAGAGGCCATGACAAGGTATAATAGGAAAAAAGCCATCTTGGCGACGAGATTAGTGTCACCATAGTCCAATCCAAATATCTAAGTATAACCTTTGGCTACCAAGCAAGCATTGAGTCGATCAATAGTACTATCAAGACCAACTTTAACAACGAAGATCCACCTACAACCAGCTATAGATTTTCTAAAAGGCTGAGGAATATGATCCCAAGTTCCACTATTTCAAAGAAAACATGGCTCAACAATCATAGCTTGTCTGCAACAAATGTGAGCTAATGTATCACCTACACTTTTAGGAATTGACACAAAGAAATAAATGAAAAGTCAAGTATAAAGGGAGTGCATACCTTTAGAAAGAACAATGAGAAGATCAGACTCAAGTGATGGGACCAGAGTGGATGAAGGAGGCAACAACACTGAGGAAGAGGAGGCGATGATGGTGGATGAGGTGGTACACTAAACATAATTGTGGTATCAAAGGAAAGAGGGGTGGCGATGGTGGTAATTGGACTAACAGAAGGAGAGAAGTAGACATAAAGAAGGTAACATCAATTGAGATCACATAAAGACAAGGAATATTTGAAACTCTTGTACCCTTTTTGAGATCGAGAGAAACCTAAAAAGACACAATTGCATGACTGAGCAACAATTTATCAAGGCCAAGAATATGTATATGGATAAAGAATGTAGACTTGAAAAATCAAGGTAAGGCGTGGAGTGGTTAACAAGGAAATAAAATAGAATGAGAGATTTGGTTATCTAAAACCAAGGAAGGCATGCGATTGATGAGATAGCACGAAGTGAAATAGCATCCCATAGAGGAAATTGACCTAAAAGCAAAAGGGTCCAAATATTCTATGTTCGTGATCAAGTGTTGTCCAAGCAACTTAATGTTTTTCATGTTCCCAGCCTAAATCAGTGGGCTAACATTTTGACCAAGCCTCTTTCTACAAATCATTTTCAGCAACTTCGTAGAAAACTCAATGTGTAGGATTTCATTAAACAAAATCCCCTACCTTCAGTTTGAGGGGGGTATTAGTATTGTTCTGTTATTGTAACTGTTTCTGTAACAGTTTTCTAATCATTTTATTTTAGGTTGGACTTATGTTTGTTACAACCGTATATAGACCTATGAGCCTATATATATTGCTCTCTCTTTTCTCTTGTACAACACAGAATTCTATTGAATAATATTCAGCCTTTCTTACTTTTTTCTTTCTCACTTGGTTTATTTTAATAAGGACAATAGTTCATTAAAGTCATCATGAGACCATGAACTTTGCTCGAATATTCAACCATGGAACCAACAAGATGTCTAGGAACAACACCATTCAAAAGATTTTTGATAAGTGCCATGAAGATGTTGAGTGTCGTCTACAATAGTTGAGACTATCCCCATACCTCAAAACAACATGGACATGAAATATTTGTATAAGGGAACAATTAATAGTCGACTTGAGAACACGGCATAGTTGATCATTAATCTAAAACCAGCACAAGCGATCTTTTTCATCATTGTTTGGCTAATGCAAATCAGCATAATTTTGACCCTTAAGCCAAAGTTTCATATTAGATGCCCAAGTGTCATAATTAGTACCATTTAACTTGCCAAAAGATAGGTGAACATTGATGTAATTAGTTAAAATAGAAAAATTATACCGGGCACCACTAGGGGAAGCCATTGTGCACTGAAGAGAGAAAACGAGCTTCAGGAGAGAAGAAAATAACTTCTGGAGAGGGAAAAACATTTCCAAATACAGTGACAAATGTCAACAGGGCTCTGATCAGAAATGCAGGACCAAACTAGGAAAGAAGACAGTTGGGTGAGGCCAACAGTAGTGACCGCTACCATAAAGATTGTCATAGTGTCGCCACGTGCAACGACCCACAAACCTACAAGAACACAGAGTACAAGAAAGAGCATTGGTGCTCCATTGGACACAAGACAAGCGGCACAATGATTAGCTGGTGGCAATTTGGCAATAAAAGGGAAGCAAAAAAAGGTCGGAAATCAGAATGAAACATAATTTCTAGAAAAGATTTACACCAATGAACATTGGGTTCACCAAGAGAGCACAAATCTAGTTTAGGCTTTAGATAGGATGTTGAGATATATGGTAAAGAGACAAAAAATAATCTTTGTCTATTCCATCATAGGAGGATGCATATATATATAAGTGTTTCAAATACAAATGTGATAGCCCAAGGCCCATTAGTTATATTTAAAAGGTTACATCAAACTACATCCCAAAAGATAGCTGAAGTGTAAGGATTTCTCAAGCCTTTATAAGGCATGTAGAGTAATTATCGAGAATCAATTAGACTAAGAATTTTAGCAAAGAGGTTGAAAAAATTCTTGATCAAGTCATAAATGCTAAACAATCAACTTTTTCAAAGAGGCTTATTGGAAAGTGTGGTAGTGGCAAATAAGGTGATAGAAGAAATAAGATGTAAGAAGGGACAATGTATAATTTTTAAGGTTGATTTTTGAATGATACTATTAATTAAGATTTTCTAGTCTATGTGATGAAAATATAGGGTTTAATTCTAAATGGATTAAATGGATAAAGGGGTGTTTTGAACCGTCACCAATATTTGTTTAAGTAAATGGCAGCTAAGCAGCAGAATTTAAACCTTAGAAAGGACTTAGACAAGGGGATCCACTAGCCTCATTCTTGTTTCTAATGGTGGTGGAAGGATTGCTAGGGCAGTTTGGGAAGCAAAGTGGAAAGGCATGTTAAAGGGACTGAAAGAAGGGAAAGAATGAAGTTTGTAATAACATGTTGTAATTTGCAGACGACACTATATTTATGTGCAAGGAAAATACTAAAAACATAGTCACCATCAAACGTATATTGAGATGCTTTCAGATGGTATCGGGACTTAAAAATCTATCTTTATAAAAGTAAGCTAAGAGGGATTAGGATGGACTCAACGATCTTACATAGATTATCTATAATATTGAATTGTAGGATCATAAAGGTACCATTTACATACTTAGGAGTGCATATAAGGGGAAATCATTCTAGAAAGGATTATTGGAAGGGCGTGATAGTAAAGATAAAAAAGAAATTGTCAAGGTTGAATGGAAAATTCATATATATGGCAGGTATGGTTAGATTAATAAAATCTGTTACATCTACAATGCCCCTCTTTCTGGTGTCAATTTTTAAAATACCTCATTCTGGAAAAATGAGATCACAAAGATACAACTTCAATTCTTATAGGTTAGGGCCATAAGAGAAAAAATACAACCTGGATAAAATGGGAAACGATTGAAGAGCAAATAAAACAGAGGTTTAGGTATAAAGGATTTGACATGTTTTAATAAGACTCTTTAATGAAAGTGGAAGTGTAGGTTACGAAACAATAAAAGGAGCTTATGGAAGGACATATTAGTATCAAATATGACTCATGGAGGAGCCTAGAAAATGATATAGTCTTAGCGAATTTAGATGGTGGAGGGATCCTAGAACCATATGTGGAAAAGGAGATAATGGAAAATAGTTAGTTTCAAATGGTCGGTTGGAAGAGGGAATTGTATCTTGTTTTAGGAGGATACGTGATTAAGAGACAAACCACTAAAGAACATATGCCCTAGAATTTATGTAAATTCAAAGCAAAAAGGTTAGAAGTTTGGGAAAAATCAAAGTTGGCTAAAAAAGAAATGAAACAATCCCATAAAGGAATTCACTGCCAAGCATAGAGCATGAGTCTAGAAACTATTTATGGTTAGTTAGATAAAATTACTTGTAAGCACTAGCAATAGCATTTGTGAACATGGCAATCTACATTTATCAGCTACTCATCATAATGCAAGTTCTATTAGCTAGATATTTAAAGCTCGCACAATGTCTCTATTACCCTTTTAATCCCAATAAATGTAATGCTAAGTATGTTGCTTACACTATACCTGTTTTGCCTTCTCAAATTTTCCACAAGCTGCATATGAAGTAACAAGAGCCATAAAAACATATTTTGTAGGTTGAATTCCAGATTGGTTCATTTCTTCACAATACTACAAAAAAATATTGTAATTAGCAACTCAAGATGTCCATACATCAAATCTTCACATTAGAAATTCAGTTAACATAAAATCTCAGTTACATCAAGTCCCCAAAAGTGGATGGAAAGAGCTACAAGAATGCATGCATTAAAAAACAATTAATCATTAATCATATTTTTCTTTTTGGGTATGAATGGTTGAATATTTAACAATCAACAATTATTACAAGTTCACTCATTTCAACCCTATTATGATAAGCGCATAAACTTGATTAATGTGAACAAAACACACATTATCAAGAGATTATTCAGCATATTAATCCCAATTTGTTCACTAGGCTTCAAAAAATAAAACAAGAGATTCGCTTCAAATTTGATTAAACTTTTGTAAATTACTAATCTTGACCGTATAATTACATAAATAAGGGTCATAACTTTATAATATGAATATCAAGATCATATTTACATTAATAGTGACATTTAGTATTTATTCTCCCCTTTTTGTTGTACAGATTTTATTTTTTCTCAATATATATAAATCACCCATGCTCTCAAACAGACATTGGGTTTCAATCAACACTTCTCTTTCTCTTATACTTTAATAATTGACTTAACTCTTGCTTTGAGAGGTTTATATATGAAGAATTCGGAAGCACTAATATTTCAATTTGTATCATGTATCGTATTCATATCCGATACATATCCACACCAAATACTCTAGGATACTTATTGATACTTATCGATGATGTATTCAATCCGTAAATAACTAATACTTCCAATGATGACAATAATTTATAACTTTTTTATTTTGACAGTGTCTAAGAAATGTGATTTTAATTTGTATCCGCATAATTGTAATTATATATTTACTATGTATTAAGAATTTTTATACATTTTTAAATATGTATGTCACGTATAACATCATGTTACTTTCAAAATAAGTGTATTTCATTCAACAAAATAATCTCAAACTTCACAACTTTCCATTATTTTAGAAACTTTATCCTATTTAAAAGGATCACTTGGAATTAATAGAGACATTTTGGATTGTATACAAACGTGGTAATTGTTCCATTGCACAAAAACTCTCTTTCTATTATTGCAAAAGTCCTCAAAGGAATGATATTCTTATTATTCTACTCTTTTTACAACTTGGTATGCTTGTTCTGTGATTATTGTATCACTTCTTGATAGACAATCAGAGTTTGTTGAGTTTTGTGTAGCTAGCTAATTTTGCATAACTGTCAGATGACAACTGTTACAATTTATTTGGATCTAAATAAGAGCATCTTCTACTCTATTACATGCATCTTTTGATAGCAATGTAAAATCAATTTTCTCTCGCTCTGTATCTTATCCATTCCTATCAATTCAAGACTCACCAGTGACTCAACGTTTAGGATCTAAACTAGCCAACTCTACCTATATTCTCTAGAGTAATTCTATGTTGAACAACCATCTCTTCTACAAATTCTAGAGGCATCAAAGCTCCATCATCATTTGCGGTCAATGCTCTGTCCTCAGGTTTTAGCTTACTACTTATAATCCAAAGCAAAACGAAAAAAATTATGTTGAATCGGCTCAATAAAGAGGTCTTGTTCATTGTCAGATACCAAGGCTTATTACAAAGGATATCTATCAAAAACTCCATGGCAAACCACCCAACTAGAAAAGGAAAATAAATGTAGAAGGTTTAGGGTCAGGCATTCCAAACCTGAAAAGGAGAAAACACGGACCAAAGGTACCACTCAAACTCCATTTCTCTAAGGAACAACTGTAGCATTTCTACAAGCCCTTCTCAACTAAAATGCCAATTATTACATCATTTCTCTGGGAATGGCAACGAGACAGGACAAATGCAAATAGCAACTACCCACCCTACGACGTAGAAATCTATCTGATAGGTACCAGAATAGAAAAGAAAGAAACGGAAATTGAGTAGAAAAAGAAATAATGGGAAATTCTTATTGATGCAGAATTATCCAAACGCTTAAAGAAATCAGAGCACTAAGTAGCTCAATCACTCTTCCCAATAACAATAAAAATCCAGTCCCCTCCCCACCTCGTCTTAGTCCTGCTAATACTCTTTTCCCTAACTGAATTCCCTAACCGCATGATCTCTTCCGTTCCTATTGCAGTCAGTTTCGCTCGTTCCTATTTCTTCTCCTCTCGTAAACGATCAATGTTTGTTTGGGCTGTCTAATGGGCTGTTGACTGGGCTGCTGGCTATCACTATCCTAGGCTCTCTCTGCCACCCACATGGGTACCCATTTAAAAACTACACACGGGATTTTTTATTTCTACTTGTACTCACTGTTGAGATATTTTAGAAAGTTTCAGATTTTATTCTTATTGGTTTTAGTTGTGTATTTAAAGGTTTAAATTTTGCATATTTTGTCATACCTTGTTTTTATTTCTAGCATAACAATCCCAAAATATAAGGGATTCTTTTTATTAGAGTAGGTACTGAAAATAATATATATATACGTGTGTGTATATGTGTGTGTGTGTATATATATATATATATATATGTGAGTGTGTGTATCCAGTAAAGAGAAACAGTTAGAAAGAATTTATCCTCTTTCAAACTTGAGATTGTATCAAAACGGGCCTCTGATCGTGTGAATTAAATGCAGCCTTAATTTATGTGTAAAGCTAATTATAGCCTTCATTGTTGCACAGTCTGAGTCTTTGATCTCTGTGTGTGTTTCGACCTCCATTGCTGAGCACTATTGCAGCCTTGATTGTTGGATCATATCCAAGTGTTTATGAATTTCTTTATGATGACTGAAATCGAAAATGGAGACAAGCCCCACAACGCAGGAGAATTGCAGAATGTCCTTTCAACCGATCAGTTTAATAGAAAAAATTATCTCTACTGGTCTCAACTCATTAAGACCATCTTGAAAGTGAAAGGAAAGGCTAGCCATTTAACAGAGGTTGATTTGTCTTGGGTAAAGTCATACACATTTAATTAACAGATTACCTTCTTCTGATTTGACTTTAAAAGGTCCAATAGAGGTACTCCACACTCTTTTTATCTACATATAACTCCAACTCTTAACCTTCCACCTAGAATATTTGGTTGTGTTTCATTTGTCCATGCTCACAACTAGCAAAAGGGAAAGGGGAAAGCTATACCCAAGGGCAATTAAATGCATTTTCTTATGGTACTTTGTCACATAAAAAGGGTATATATGTTTTCAACCTCCTTCCAAAAAAAATTATATCAAGGGATGTCACTTTCAATAAGCAAGTTAGCTATTTTAACCATCCCCATCTTTAGGGGGAAGATTTAAGGGAAGATGATGAGTCTTTTATATTCTCAAATCTGTTCCTTGGACTAGAAATTGAAAAAACTAAAAATCAGTTGACAGGGAAAGCGTAGAGGTAAATCAAAATCCTAAAATTGAATCTACAAGTCAAAAATCCAATTGTACAAAACCAGTTAGACCACATGTTGATATAAAATTTGGGAAAAATTTTGGTGTACACCCATAGAGGAAAGGCCATTCAAGAATCTGCTTGTGTTCATTACAAGAGGTAAATATACCTATGAATCCTAATTCTACTAATTGTGATAAACTTCCATGTGATGAACTAGTTGCACAGAATTTAGATCTCCCAATTCACTTTAGGAAAGGAACTAGAGTCGTGACTAAACCCTCTTACCCCTTAGCAAACTATCTATCCTACACATAAAACCTTTCTCACAAACCTAAACACCACAATTATACCTTCTTTGTATATGATGCATTAGTTGACAAAAATGGAAACAAGCCATGGATTTGGAAATGAAGGCATTAGAGCAGAATAATACCTAGAAGCTAGTAACCATACTACCTGGAAAAAAACCTCCTAGATTTGAGTGGATTTATACAGTAAAATACAAGGTTGATGGGACCATCGAGAGGTACAAGGCTAAACTGGTGGCTAAAGATAAATTTATGTTTAGCAGCAAAACATAAGTGGAACTTACAGCAACTTGATATAAAAAATGCATTCTTACATGAGGACCTTGAAAAAGAAATATACATGGAAACCTGGATATACAAGGCAGATCGAGGCCAACACAGTTTGCAAACTGAAGAAAGGATTGTATGGGCTGAAACAGTCACCTAGAGCATGGTTTGGGAGGTTCACCACACTTCATTTATCAAGCATTCTAACTCAGGGAGAGTAACAATTTTGTTGGTCTATGTGGATGATGAACAACAAAGATTAAGCCAATGTCTTGCCGAAGAATTGCAAATCAAGACTTTGGCAAGTTAAAGTACTTTTGGAGAATTGATGTTGCTCACTCCAAGAAAGTGATCATCATATCTCAACAAAAAAATATTGCTGACTTGCTAAAAGAGACAAATAAAACAACTTGCAAACCAGTAAGCGCACCAAATACAATGTTCGAAAGTGAAGAGGATGGTGTGGCTGTAGATAAAGACTAGTACGAAGATTTATTTATCTATCTCACAGTAGACCAGATATTGCTTTTGTTGTGAGCCTAGTAAGCCAAGTTATGCATTTACCAAAGGAAGCATGTTTACAAGTTGTTCTTAGAATTCTCTAGTATTTGAAAGGGTCACCAGGAAGAGGAATTTTGTTCAAGAAACAAGAATGCTAGTCTTGACACACATACTGATGCTGATTATGTAGGTTTAATCGTGGATAGGAGGTCAATTACTAGATATTGTACCTTCCTTGGTGAAAACCTAGTAACTTGGAAGAGTTAAAAAACAAATGTGATAGCTAGGTCTAGTGTTGAATCAGAATTCTGAGCCATGGCTCAAGGAATATGTGAGTTGTTATGGCTGAAGATTATATTGGAAGACATATTGAAGTATAGCACAACCCAGTATGACATCATAGAACTAAACATATTGAAGTGGATAGACATTTTATCAAAGAAAAGCTTGACAGTAGCATGATTTGCACTTCATATGTGTCTACTCAAAGACAACTTGCAGACATACTCATTAAGGGGCTAAACAGCAACAACTTTGAGAAAACTATATCCAAGTTGGGAATGGAGAATAACTATTCACCAGCTTGAGCAGCAGTGTTAATATATTTTCAGATTATATTCTTATTAGTTTTAATTCTGTATATTCTGCTGTATCCTGTTCTTATTTCTATCATAACAATCCCACAATCTAAGGGATTCCTTTTAATAGAGTAGGCGTTATTTATTTCCGAAAATAATAAGAAAGTATTTATTCTCTTTCAAACTTGAGACTCACAGGTATCCATGGATACCTTTTAAAAGAAATCTACAAAATTATTTGGTAAGCTGTAGACATTCAACAGTGTCATATATAACTGAATTTTATAAATTAAAGAGTTTTGAATATATTCGAGCTGGCTCTTATTTACTTATTCTAGCAAATGTTCTAAACATATAGTTTAAAGGCCCACAAACCTATGTTATTTTTCTCCCTTAATTCTACAAGTGTACAAGATTTGTCATATTTCTAGCAAACATAAAATCCTTGAAATTGTCTAAAAAATACTCTATAAAATATAAATTAATAAAAAATTACACTCTATAAAGTATAAATTTTCATTAAATATATGAGGGTGTGAGTATGATTATATCCAGCCCTACATTTAAACATAAATAAACCATTTAAATATCCATTTCCTATCCAACCCACTTGTACGGATTTTTTTTCATCCCTACTCCTCTCTAGCCCAAAAAGGTATTTCTTTCTGTTACTCTTTGTTATACTAAACAAAATGCTAAAGTCCCATGGATCATTTATGCTAAAGCTACTGGACACATGACAAATTGTTCGTAACTGTTCTTCACATTCACATATAACTGTGCAGGCACAGAAACATAACAATTTCATATGGTACCTTTTCTACAGCTGGCGTTGGTTCCGTCCCTGTATCTCCCAAATTTTTCACGTAACCCTTTGTCAGTTAGTAATTTAATATGATCTACACCGTATGGCCACTTTTGCCCACTCGTTGAATATTTTCTAAGTTGAGTTTGATGAGGATGACTGCAAACTGGTAGGGAAGTTGATGGACTCTTTCTCTTTGAGGATGAACTTTTAGGGGAAAAGAAGTGTTCTCTGTTGAAAGTTCCTAATGGCTATTTGATGAGAAGGGCTCCAAGTGAGTAGGGTTGTTTTTCCCAAACAGTGTTTCTCCCAAAGAGTATTCCTAGTTATTTCTGAGATAGTTCATGTGATTTTCTGACAAAACTATCATGCTATGGATTCATGGTATCTTTCTAAAGGTAAGCTATGATTGAATATTACATTTAATTTTCAGAAGACAAATAGTATTGGAGACTGTCAATGTCAAAAGTTACAATAACCATTTGACAAGAACACTGAACAAAAATTAATAAATTGACATAAACATTAAAGTTAATGCTCAATTTCTAGGCATGTATTTCTATCATAACATTAAGCTTAAGGTACCTTCACTACATCCTCTTCCTTTTCACAATTGTTAATCATATGGCAGTAAGTCTGAGAATCAGGCTGTACATTGGCACCTTGCATGTGCTTGAGGACCCTAAACCCACCACTGATGTTCTTCTACAAAATATCAAAATGGTGAAAAAGGAATGCATTATTTAAAACAAATTCAATATTTTTTCAATAATGAAGAAAAAAATTTCAACAATAGTATATGCATATGAGATAAAATGTCCTTGTGTGTCAGGAGGCTATTTAGACTTATTCTTGAAAATGACAAAAATTGCAACATATTGCAATTGAGATTAATCCCAAACATTAAATCTAGTTTGGAAAATGGTTGCAAGTTTGACTAACAATAAAATATCTTAAAAATCCACGAATGTCACCTCTCGAAAATATCCCGCCATTATAGCATTGTACATGTTTGTCGTAGGTTTGAGATTCATTTCCTCTAATTCACCAATTATCTTGTATGCACCTTCAAACTGCATTAAGTAAATATAAAATAAGTTGGCTGCATATTTGACACATTGACACCAATATTAGACAGACAGTTTAAATTCCTAACTACCACAATTTCTTGTCTATTTTTTTTTTCTATTTCTTTTAACTATATATATGTATATGTATATATATATG
>Ga0099824_1003344_pt1 | contig 23422 bp, 9 predicted proteins | sample SiratrowhiteBW_FD_76837 | JGI IMG/M metagenome (GOLD analysis project Ga0099824, IMG submission 76837) | Root nodule microbial communities of legume samples collected from California, USA - Siratro white BW | ecosystem: Host-associated > Plants > Roots > Nodule | place: USA: California... | reverse complement strand
TATATATATAGATATTATATATATTTTATATATTTTTTTTTTTTAATATATATATAAATATTTTTTATATATATATATATATATATATATATATATATATATATATATATATATATATATAGTTTGTAACTATTTTTTTTGTTTTAAAATAAACCTACTTTTTTAATTTGACTTTCTATACGTGCTATAATTATAGTCCATATAAAATTTCATGTTCTATATTAATTGTAATTGATGTAACAATTTACTTTCTGTATAATTAGAAACATATAAAAGTATGTTAGTTCTAATTACAACTAATATAAAAAAAAATTACATTTTACATTAAAAAAATATAGATCGCTTTTGTGATCTATGTAAAAAGTTAATAATGATCCACAAGAAAAGTGTGATAGGTAGTGTAAAAAAATAAAAAATAAAAAATTCCAAATAAAATAAGTACCAATTTTGAAAACATGATTAGGCTATCAATTTGATTGGCTTTATTAATAATTAGCCTCATAGTTGATATGTTAATTACTGTATGAGTTCCCAAATAATAGTCATTTAAGATTTTTTTTCATTAAAATGAAGGAAAAATATTTAATTTTTCTATTTTTAATGAAATTTTAACTTCAGTTCTTTTTTATTTCAATAATTTCTTAAAATGTAAGTGATGCTTTAGAATTTTACAGCCACCTATTATATTTATCCTTTCTTTCTCATTTATGTCTATTTTTCTAAATTTAGATGAGATTTAAGATGTCTACATATAATTTTTCAAAATATTCTGAGCTATTAAAGTCAATTATCTCTTATTTTATGATTTCTAAGAACACATAATAACACAAATAAAATAAAATTATTAATACAATATTTTTGCAATACTAATCTTTATTTATTTCCATCACATCAATTTTCATATCATATTATTCGTTTTTTTTTATCTATCATTACTAAAAAAATTCGTAAAATTACTCATTTAATTTTTATAGTTTAACAAAATATATCTTCTATTATTTAAATAGAAATTATATATATATATATATATATATATATATATATATATATTTTTTAATTTTTATACATATTATTTTAAATCTCTTTTAAGTCCTATATGGGGTTAAGAAGGTCTTGAAGACTTTAGTTAATTTTGATGCATTTTTCTAATGAATCAAAGTGTACTTTTTTTTAATCTATACAGCCAAAATGTATTGAATGTTTAAGGTTTTATGTATGAAGGACTGAGAATCATGCATTTAGAAACAATCAAGCTTAAATTTGCATCACATTCATTCAAACTTAAACATATGTTTGAAATTGATTTAAGAATTTTGAAAATTAAATAATCTATTATAATTTAAGATAGTTGATTATGATAAGTTATATAATTGATTATCTTTTATATTAATAGATAATACATCAATGTTTTAAAACACGTGTATAAGATTAATTTCTAATATAATCAATCAAATTCTTCTTGTTGTGTTTCAAGAATTAGAGTATAAGTAAATAATTAATCAATTTATGTGAAGATAATATTATAATCAATTATTCCATAAATATAGTTAATATTTAATCAAATACATGTTGAAATAATCGACTAAGTTGTTTTAATTGTGTTTTTAGATACAAATCAAATAATAATATACAACCAATTAAGTTGTTTTAGTTTTTTTTTATATAAATAAAATAATAATATAATCAATTATCATTAGATCTAATCAATTAAGTCTTATTGAAAATGTTTTTAATTATTTTGAGTTTTTTCTCATGTTAATCGATTATACATACTATTAAATGTTTTACTACATCAAGAAAAGGTTCAATAACATGAGAAAAACATCTGTTTTTTCTCTTTTGTGAAAGTTGTTATTAGGACATTTTAGTGATTTTATTGTGCATTCTTTATAATCTTAATATGTTGGTGATTTATTTCCAAAATTCTTTTTAAATTTTTCTACACCTCATATGATATATTTGCATGATAGGATATTTGCATTAGTTGATGTCTCGTGACATGTTTAAGAGGTTTGAAATTCATATACTGTGTAATTATATGTATTGAGTGTGAATTATCAAGATATAGCGAAAATAATTTCTTTTATGTTGAAATGATTATAACTAGATGTATTCAAATGAGGTGGACATTATTTTTATTCCTTATCCCTTATCCTTACTTTTTGATTCATTCTTGGTTCTATTAAAGTTCAATTTTTTTTATATAACTAATTCAAGAATTTTTTTCTAAAAAAAAAATTAAAACACCAACTGTTTCATTTATAATGGTGTTCAACCAATTATTTTTACAGTGTATAACTTTTAACAATAAGCAATGTAAAAATTAAAATGATATTTACAAAAATTAAAAAAATATGTATTGCGAACAATATTTGTAAAGACTAAGAAGATAGTTTTTAGGATTTGACAACAACCTACTTTTAAAACATCAACGCGTACAACCTATTTTTTTTTTTTTTTTACACTTATAACTTTCAACAATAAAGCCATATAAATGATACTTATAGAAATTAATATATATATATATATATATATATATATATTAAAAATGATATTTAAAAGAACTAAATGAATAATTAAAAACAATATAAAGTCATAATATACAAATACAATTCCTGAGATAAATATCTATGCATCAAATAATGTAAGGATGAGTCATAAAGTATGAAAACTACAGCAAAACATTGGTGACAGAGGACGTGAGAGGCAATACAGAAGAGGTAGAGTTATGATAAAAGGGTATTAGGAGTTGGCAATTTGAGTTAACAAGCATTAACATATGATAAGCTTTATGAGCATGTCCAAAACTTTGCACTATGAACATAAACAAATATCAATTAATCAAAGAGTGAGTTTTGGATATTGTGATTTGTGATGCCATTAATTTTGGTTATAATGATAACTTAGTTGGCTGGTGCTGTCTGTTTCCATCATTGAAATTCAGTGACCACAATAAGAATTTGGTTACGGCTATCCATTGACGCTGGCCTCCACTGTGTATCAGAGATATTTATAAATAAATTATTAATGAGAATATCTATTAATATTTCAACTCTGAATTAGTAATTATTTCATCAATTTAATATCAGAATTCAACTTCACAACTGACCAAAATACCTTATTACAGTCTGTTGAAAGTGAAAGTTGTTGACTTGCTGCAATGGGTTTCATTCATTGAATTAGAGGGTTACTTTACTAATCTAAAACCTATAGTTCGTCAAAATCAAATTATAATTATTTATAGTTTGTAAGATTCAACTGTTGGTTAAAGTTTCGTATTCAAAGAATTTGGTCAAACATATAAGATATTATATCGCCGTACATAAGAAAAGAAAGAAAATTATATTCACACAAGAATAGTATACAGCAATTGACGCAAGAGAAACATGAGAAGAAACGAAAGAGAAACAAATGATAATGGAGAAATGAAAATAAAATTCAGTTTAAATACGTTTGAAGTGTGTAATCAAATTATACATTATTTTTAATTATAAATGTGTAATAAATTTGTTAATTTTTACAATAATTACTTAAATTTATGTCTAGCGTAATTTTTAATTAGTTGATAGAATAGAAGTATTGAAAATAATGAAAACTATATCCTAAAAGACATTCAATAACTTATATAATTTTGTTTATATAGTTGGAATTAGTCCTATCATCACAAATTGCCCGTAGGGGGAATCTTAAGTAGGCATAGCATATAAAAGTCAAATTTAGGTAACAAAATGAATTTCTTCATAATATGCCAGTACATTTTCTTATAGAAGTTATTTAATTATAAGTGAATTATTTGGTAGAATTTAATTTATATACCGTATTAGTGTAAGTTTTTATTTTAACTTCCACGCAAACATCCAATGAGAATTCCTTTTATCAGCACATTATTATAGCAATCAGTAGATAGTAATAGATTGAATTCTTATTAGCAGGGTGTATTGATAAAAGTAGTTTATTCTAACAATATATATATATATATATATATATATATAGTATCTGCAGGGTGTATTGATAGTAGTTTATTCTTATTGTATCTGCAGTGTAATAATACAATATTTAATTAATTTGGATACAATATAATCAAACGAACTTTATAATAATTGATTTAATGATAATATTGAACAATCATACGTAATAGTTACTTCATATTTACTTGTATATTTGATATTTTTTTTTAACTTAAACGATAAAAAAATTTCTATAAATGAATTTTTATTATCATATAAACTCGGCAATCATTATAACAAAAGTATAACTTAATCAAAGTTTAATTTTTTCAAAATGAACCCTATTTCACATCAAAAACATCCTAACTCAATTATGGTAAGAACACAAATAAATTAAGATTTTAATATGATCCATAATTAATGTAAGTTCTTACATTATCAATTAATAAACAGGTATTTTTATATAACTTTTAATAAAACTATATATTATAAGACCAATCAATTTGTAATAGAATAATCGTAAAAGAAAAAAAAAAGGTTACATTATCCATCTACAAATTAAATTCTTGCTTGTAGGAGATATATGGCGAATTCTATTCAATTGTCTTTAAAAGGCTTCCAAATAAAGGGTATTGGGTTACTTGAAAAGATGAATCCCGAATCATTGTGGATGGCATTGAAGTAGCTACATCTTGGCATGTTGAGAGCAAGAAGAGGATAATGTCATTCCTTCATTTGAATGAAGTACGAGGGATAGTGTACAAATTTAGGTTTGAATTATTTTTTCTCGTTCATTATGTCAGAAACCGAAAGTTTTAAAGTAGGTGATCAATCGTTTAAAGGAACCGTGAATGTGACACATGACAATTCTCGAATAGTTTATTAACTGTTTCGGCTTTTACATGCATTTCTTTTTGCTTTCTGTACTAAGACTTACTATATATATGCTGGCCTAAGCAACCAACGTCTTTAGCTTAGTTGTTGTAACTTGCCCTAGTTATTAGTTATAGTAGCAAGTTGTTAATTATGTGGAGTGATTAATGTTTATTAATTCCATACATTTGATTAATACTCTATAGTCTCATATGTTTTTGTTTATGATGACAGTTTTTGTGGACATGAATCGTATATCTATCTAACTGATGCAAAGCTGTTTTGACGGAGGTTTGTGATGGCATTCTTATCACCAAAACAGCACATAACTCAATAGATGTGGTCAAATCGAACCGAACGTGAGAAAGTTTTTGAGAGTCGAATCTACGACCCAAAACTGTACCTTTGGGAAAAAAGGAACCAAATGAGTTGTCATATTCTCCAACTAAACCAGAGAGAGGCTAATTCGTATGGACCACAATTCCAAGGCTTCTTTAATTTGGTCACACCCAATGCCAATAACAGTAGCTGGAGGTGAAAGACAGCTGCACTTGTGTGCCACACTCACTCATTGCCAATATCAGATATTTAATATATGTACGGGTAAAAAAGGTCCAAATCATTTATTGAAGTTCTTTGTTTTTGTGATGTGTTTGTTGAAAATTGTTTGATGCAGCTGCTAATGGAGGCGAGACACGTAAGATATGTGTCATAAAAAATGGAATTGGTGTTTGAAAAATTGGTTCACTTGAGTCGTTTTTTTGGATGCTTGCAACGCACACGTACAGAATAATAATCTTGAGTCTTTGATGGTTATTGGACAGTGACCAGCAAAAGGGAATCAATCACTCTAAGAAACACAATATGTAAGACTTCAAAAGAGTTGAAGACGTTTTTATATTAAAATTATATTTTACTGAATGTTTTTTATTTTAACTATTTAATAAATATCTTTATTGTTAACGTTAATTAGCAAAAAGATATAAAGTATTTCGAAAAATACCTAGAGTTAAGTAGTTGACTTGTTCTCTATTGTACAAAGTACAAAAATACCGACCAGAAATGAGTTGGTAGGGGATTGCTCTAATTAATTATATTATTAATTTCAAATGAGTTGGATACTATGTCATTCGAAAGAAAATGAAAATACACTAGCAAACAGATTCTTGAACCCAATGATATATTATGTTTATCATATCTTGCGTTTTTATTTTTATTTTTTTCCTTTTGTAAAAAAAAAATAAATTGTAAGTTAGAACGAAAACTATTTTTGTTGTATTGCAAAAGAACCAAGATGGATCTACAGATAAAAAGGAAAGGATGATATATGTACTTTTAAAGTTAAATAAACTTTTGAGAAAATATCAATTAAAAATATAAAGTAAAAAGTATCATCATATTATAAGGAGAAGTCCTTCTTGTCAAGAATATATTTGGTTTTACTATATAAGAATAAATTATAATACTTGTGAAATTGAGCAATAAATTATAGAGATAAAGTGTATGAACCAAGTTGTTTGATATGATGCCTTAAAATCAAACTTATCAACCGCATAGATTTATAAATATAAATTTCTGATACCAACAACTTGACAAATCAAGAATGATTAAATATAAATAACAGCAATAATAAGTAGATACACTAAAAGCAAGTATTTTCATTACGAATACTTTATACAATACTCCCACCTTTTTAAATAAATTTCACTATCACATCGTTTCAAAAGTTTCTTACAAGTTTTATTTTAATCGTAAGATTTTTAAGATCCATATTTCAATAATTTTTTATTTACATGTTAATCTTTTACAATTAAACAATTAATTTATTATATAATTAATTATTTTTATTTTAAAAAATCATAATGTAATACAAAATTCAATTCTTAAATTTAAAATTCTCACCTTAATCTATTTTAATAAAAAATTCTTATAAATATTAATTTAAGATTTTGAATAAGATGTTTTATATTGGAGGTGGTACTTAGGAGTATATAATTGGCAGTTTTCATTCTCTCTTGAAGCATTGGCGGCAGCCATTTGTTTATCTTTCTTAATTACCATCAGATGCATTACATTAGCTAGATTAGTTAACAGCATCACTAATAAATAAAACCAACAACGCCTAATTAATTAACAGTTCTTAAAAGAGCCACCTTAACTGAAACTAATCCCACTTACTCCCATGCAAAATTGTTCTTATTTTATATTCAAGGCCACAACCGTCCTAGTTATCACAACCTTTCACTCCAATTTTTGTATTATCCACAATGGCTCTAATTTGTTTTTTACCCATTTTTTAATTATCCGGATTAGATATTATTATCGAAATGTGACGTGAGATTAGAAGGCGTTATTGGTTGCAGGATGAATATAATATATTACGTGAGCTTTGAGCCACTAGCATATGTGGTATACGAAATTTGATGCTAAAATTAAAGTGCAGTTCCAACTATGTTGATAAAAATTATTGAGGACCAATTATACATATTTCTAAATTCTGCACAGCTTTAGAATAATGCTAATAACGTTCCAGAGCCTTCTTAGGGTTTTTAATATAACTCGTGATGTCATCTTAATACTTATTATAACGAATTTGCATGGAGTCTTTACCAACCACCTTAGGTTATTTTATTTATCATGTTTGAGTGAATGAAGAAAATATATTTTTTTTGTTACACTTCAAAAAGACTTTGATTTCTTTAGAAAGCAGAGTGAAATTAAACCCAAAGTATTGGGCCACAGGTCTTGTTTACGATATCACTTATCATATGACAAACCACTTTTGGTCCCTACTATTCCCACCGTTATTGTTCTTTTTTCACCCCTACTATTTTTCTTGTTTAATTAGGTATGTGAAAAATATTCTTAGCAATTCCTGAGCCCATGAAGACGCACACTTCCATATCCTTTCTGCGTTCATTCCGCCGCTGCTGAGGAGTTCCCAATCCACCATTGCCGCCTCTACCATGAGCGGACAGAACTTTGAGATTGAAAAAGCAATCTATAAATATATTCGGATCTACCTAACCCAAAAGATAGACATAATTGAACAATACATGTTTTGTTTTCCACAGCTATTGGAATTGATTTGGAATTATTTTCCAGATTTAGCAATCAATAATCATTGTTTATTTGCTTGAGTTTTCCATAAATACAATTTCGATTTCAACACTTGAATATTCTTTATTGGTATTTTTTTTTTTCTTTAAATGGTTGTCAACCGTAATACCAATGAATCTAAGCCAAATTTATCTTCACATAAATTAATTTTTTCTTTAACCAAAGTATGATCTTCAATACATCTCATATGACATTTAGAATATAAAATTAAATATTTATAAGTGATCATTAATAATGAGACGATAGATTCAACAAATCTTATTAAGATATGTTTTTGTTAGAAAGTAAATTTAAACCAAATCTCACTTTTTCTTATTCTCTTAATACTAAAAAATCTATTAACGTGACAAAAAATACATTAAATAGAAGGTGACAAAAAATCATCAAAAGGATGCATGAGTAGCTATTAATGGACCATTTTCAGGGACCTCAAGAATGCTTCATTGCTACCAATATACAAAGGCACACTAGGAGGGGTTGGTGTTGGCAACGAATTTGGTAAGTTGAAATTTAAATTTTACACAATTTTATATTTTTAGTAAGATATTAATTGTAAGTATTTGTAACATTGTGGGAAGTAAAAGTGAGAGTTACATTGATATAAAATAAATAAGTTAGAGCTCATATCACCACAAAGAGGTTGTAATTGAATTGTGTGGATTATTATTCTTTGTCGTGCTAGTTATTAGACAACAGGGTGTTATTGTTAACTAACACAAGGAGACCAATTTCATCTATCAATATTGAAGATGACCATATTATGTATCACCAATTGTTGCACGTACCAATTGTGGGTCAAATTTGTTCGTAAAGTTACTTGGAATCCAATATTGAGATGCATATGAAAAAACCAGATAGTGGACATGTGTGCTTAAGGTGACTATGAGGAGTGGTGTATGATGATTTTTATGTAAACAAGCAACTTACCTTCATAACTCAAGCCTATGTGAAATTGAAATTAGAAGTTGGAAGAAATGAGTTTTATGGAAAGAGAAGGAAAGTGAGTGAAGAATGAAGTTCTTTCAATTAACAAAAAATGAGTGGTAATGAGTGAACAATTTGTGATAGGTTTGATTGATATGAAAGGAAAAAATATTAAAATGAACTGGGTTATATTTTCAATTACCGAAATGTCCCTACTTATATTTTAAGAAGATGAAGTGTAAAATTTAAATTGAAAAATGATTAATGATGAAGTAATTTAATTCTTAAATGGAAATACTTTTAAAACAAATTAGATGCATGCAAATAGTATTTTAGAAATGATGTTAAAAATATTTTTTTGAATAGGACATTTAAAAGGTAAATTAGTATTAAAAAAGTTATAATATTTAAAATCTGATTCACAAATAAGATTAAACCTGCTTTACATGACTTGCAAAACATTAATAAGTTATGTTTTTTTTTCTTTAATAAATTAAACATAAAAAATAAGTTCAATTTTGCATTTCATTTTAAGAGATTTCTAAATATGGACTTTTAACTTTATTGTTAAAGTTTTCCCCTAACTAAATGTTCCTTTAATTCTCAACTCGGTATAATTAAAATAATAAACATGGTAATTCTCATTTGATGTGAATGAAGAGGTTGATATCAAAATAATGAAATGCAAAAATAAGGCAGAAAGCGTTATAAGACGAATAATTGAATATAAATAACCGATTATAATCGTTTGTATAACAGATTATGTTGTACTTAGCATAATCAATTATAAAAGCAATCATAATCTGTTATGCATCTTATCATTAAAACCTGCTCAATGAGTGGTGTTGAACGAAACTGACACAATAAATTTAAAGGACCTTAAACATCAACCATTAAATTGTCTACCTTAATAAACTCACACCACAATTGTAACACAATTGAATCATAGAGAAAGCAAAAATGTGGTCTTACTATAATTCTTCTTAAATCAGTAACAACAAATTTAAATATTTTTAAATATAGTATATTTCATAGCTCATGAAAGATAAGCATAAATTGAAAACTTGTTCATAATTTTCAATCCCTATTTCAGTGCTTTCCCTCTGTTACTATTTATTTGAAAGGATAAAATTCTGGCTTTAAGTCACAACAAAAAAGGTATTGTCTCTATTCCTTCTCCTTTTGAACCAAAGAGGGTCTTAATGCCTTAGAATACGATCAATGATTGTCTTTGTCAAAAGGGCAAAAAATGTAAAATTGAACAAATAAGGGATGAGGGGCTTGGGAAGAACAGGATTCTAGATTTGGTAAAATCAGAAGAATTGAAGAAGAGGTAGCATGTGTCAAAGTCATGAACTCAACTTTATTCACGATGTGTACCCCATCAACTTCATCATTATTAGGCATCCCAGAGACCCCCACCCCCCATAGAAAATCACTGTTATGGGTACACTTTATGCCCCCAAAAGTACCACATTTACAACAATTAATATCCCAGTCACAAGGTTGCACTGTTCATGTATTTACAGCCACAAATTTTGTAGAGAGCATCAATGGATGCGTGGCAAATTGTGAACCGGCCAAGTTGCCTAACGGGTGTTCAACACTGCATTAAAGCAGCTGACTTTTCTCTTCATTGATTATTTGTTGCCTTGTTTTGGCCTGTGGTTTTGGATAGGAACAAACAAAGTCTACTTGTTGATTTCATCATGAATCAGTAAGCAGACAGCAGAATAGGAGAGACCTAAAATTGGTTGGTGGGGTGATGGGACCAAATAGGGTAAAACAAAATAGTCCCAACAACGACTCCTAGTTGGAACCTCATTACACTTGGGAAAACAAAAATAATTGCTACAGGGTTTTGTTGATCAGGTGGACCCCCTTGTACTTGGTCACCATCACAACAACTCTTGGTGCATGCATCCATGTCAGCCTGAATTTGAACCATTGCTGCTCCTAGGAGGGATGCTGGAAATGCCTTGCCTTGATAACTCAGCCAACACACTATCTGTGGAAGGGGGGTTCAGGCCCAAAGGCAAGGGTAGCCATGGTTTGCTTACTGCCTCTTTCACAACCTTGTCAACAACCTCCTCTGCCTGCATGCATGCATGGTAACACACTACATGGTGAGAGATCATAGGGACTTTGTTTGGACTTCACTCAAACACTGGCTTAGTTGATTATTAAAGACTCAACGAGTTCACTCACTTTGTTGGTTTCTTCTTAGTGTTTACACAAAAGTTTATCAAAGACGTAACTTTTGTAACATGCATGCCTATTAGAAAACCATATCCAACCTACTTCTAAACGTCCCTAGCTATTTGAAGCAATTCCACACTGGGCGAGTAAAATGCACTTAAGTTTCCTCATTTTCATCTTTCTGAGGTTTTGAGTTCAGTTATAATTTCATCTCAACATGCACTTCCTGAGAGCCAATTGTAATGCATGTATATATGAGTGACTGGACAGTGGTCACCATGATCAAGCAGAAAAAAACACAGTGTTGCATACCGGATAATGCTCTAAGGAACTTTGTGGCATGGTAAACATGTGATCTGCAGCATCAGCATTGAGCAACGCGGGCATATTCTGAGGTTTGATGAAAAATATATGATTAGTATCACAGATAAGTAACTGGCAAAAATGAATCATGCACAGAGACATTAATCATTAACATGCAAAATACTACAGATACTAGGTTAATATCTTCATTTTGCTAATACTCACCTGAGAGTAGGGAAAAGGAGCTTGAGGAGGTGGTACTGGTAACACTGGACAGCCCCATGCATCTGCATGCAACTGAAAGATCAACTAACCACAGGTCAAACTACATCCATAACCGCAATATCTACATCTCACAAGCCTGAGAGCTATAACATATAAAAAAAATATTACCCTTGGAAATGGTTTCCAGTGCCAATTTTCAGCAGTAGGCTGCCACATCGGATAACCAGGAGAGCTCCAAATCTGCATGCCAGCCGTTTGACTGCCAGATTGTCCCCACATAGGATATACAGGAGCCAGAGGAAGGGTGTGATTAGAATGATATGGAGGAAAGGCCATAATTGGTCTTTGAACACAATAGCTCCTTTCTCTTTGATTCAACCACTTCCTATCTTCTTCCTTGGGAAAGATTTGTCTCTTGTGCATTCTGTACTTCTGTTTATTTTAAAACTTGTTTAAGTATTGCTGATAAGAAATTGATCAACCATAACCAACCAGTAATGTATATACTGACCTGAAGATGGCTTGCCACATTATGCCTTGTCAAGCCCTCCACTTTCATTAATTCTAATATTCTAGAAGGAATGGCTTGATCAATGCTTAGTTGTTCAACTGCCTTCACAAATTTTTTGTGCAGCTCAGGTGTCCAGTCTACCTGAAACCAAAACAAGTACCAAAACTGTAACTCCGTGGAAAGAGTATTTCCTATATTTCCAATCATAGATTAGTTAAGTTTGACACTTCCATTACTAGTTTTCAGTTAATTATCACTTCATGATTATGAATATGAAATGGAATCATGTCCGAGCTTTTTAGATCAACTCAAAGATATGCACACACATTAAATGGGATCATTGACAGATTAAACATAAGTTTGGAAACATTTTTCAAAATGTGCCACACAGTCACTGTAATTTCCATGCAAACAGCAGCATGGACAATAGGGTTAGAGGAACAAAACATCAATGAATAATCATAAAGCAACTTACTTTCATCTTCTTCCGACTTGGTCTTGTCTCACTTGAATCACTACGAACACCTACTTTATTTGAAGATTTTGTATCTTTGTCAGTGTTGCTTAGAACCTTTCTTTTTTGTGTATATAGAGAAGCAATACTCTCACCCTTGGAAGCGTCAACTAAATCCACTTCCTTTCTAGCCAAAGTAATTTCAGATTTCCTTTCTTGAGGACCACTTTCAGTTTCAGCATTCAAATTTCCACATGTAGTTTCGACTGATTTAGATTCTCCGTCATGTTCCCCACTTTCTTTTTCTGCTGAGCAATTGGTCTGCTCTTGGCAATCACCATCGTCTAACAATCTTGTCCCATGCATCAATTGTGGGGTTGAAGGAGCTGGATATTTATCATTTCCAGGAGACAGTACATGATCATTATCAGTGAACATGGATACTTTCTCTATATCAATAGACACTCTACTTTCACGTTGTTCATTGTCTTTTTGGAGCTGCAACGTGGACTCTACAGATTCCTTGACAGGTTCAAGCGATTGACAAAGGATACTTGTCCCAGAACTGAATGCCTGCTTGATTTCAATCACATGAGAAATTATTTTGCTCATATATGTTAATAGTAAATACCATGGTAGTATCATCAACATCACAGACCTTGTGAACCACATGCTGCCAGATATTTCTGAGCTTGTCCTCAGAGAGTGGTTTGCTGAGGAACTCAACTGCACCAAGCTTAAAAACAAAATGGAGCAAAGAGTCAAGAAGCTTCCATTACCAATCAGAACAAAAGGAAAACATACTGTGTCTAGTGAGTTAAAGATCATATTTGCGCAAATATTGAACAGACAATCCAAATAAGTTATCAGTAATTTGGTCAATAATTAGAATGAATCAAATGGTTGAATTAACTAACTGCAATTAAGAAAACAGCCTACACAATGAAATATAAGATTGCATTTAGCTTAGCTCAAGTAATATAGATTAATAAGATATTTATACAAAATTAATGGGGATGTAAGCTTACCGCTATGCACTTCATCATGGTGTTCAGGCAATGGTTGTTAGAAGTCACTGCATGAAAAATTGGAAGTATCACTGGTAAGAAAGTTTATAATGAGCAGAAAACAGCTTTGAAGCAAACTTTTTCCCGCATTTTCCATGCCATGTTCTCTTCCAGATCATTCATAAATTAAATTGATAAAAGCTACTAAAAAATGTCAAGTTGCAGATATTAAAACAACAGCATGCAATGCAATACAAGCTCTCTCGAATTGGACTTCAAAGGCATACTGATGTTTATCTCCGTATCTGCAACTGGTTTTGGTTCAGCATTCACACAAGATAATTGATTTGCAAAAGACCGTTATTATAGAGTAAAGATTGGAGATTTAAAGAACTAACAGAGGTTAAACTAGCAAATTCATTTTGATCTCTATACTTACTAATGGTTGGCAAGTCCTTGGCATTCTCAAGAAATTTAAAACCTCCCTGGCTACTGCTTGAACTCACCTGCAATTAGGATAAATGCATTCGGTTAAAAATGATATCATCAAAGTTGTACCAATCATAACTTTAACAAAGTTTAACAGAGATACAAGAATTCTCACGATTGAAAGAGCAAAATATATAGGATGATAAAGTCATCCCTTGTGATTAGATTTAAGAAATTTCAAGTTATACCAAACAAAGAAGTATATTTAATTTTCTTAAGTTTGGCAGCAACAAGGACCTTCTTTTTCTAATTTTCAATTTTGCAATTACGGCATAATGATTTTTCATTATATAGAAAATGAAAATCCATTACCTCTACTATGGCAATGTGGAAGCTTTCAGGTCTACTTGAGATTGCTGACAAGGCTTCATTCTCATCATAGAATGTCGAAACTGTACAGAAACTCGAAATTTAATAAACAAATTAATAGAGAAAACAAGCATGTAAAGGAAGGGAGAGATGCGGGAGACAAGGAGCCGAGAGTAAAGAACCATGTGACTTCAATAATAATCAAATTATACTTAGGTTGATCCCAAGACATAAGATGTAATTTCAGGTAAACTTGTTTCATGAAACTGTTTTTTTGTACTAATAAATTCCTGTCTAGGCAACTGAAAGGACAGCCAATGTACAAAATTAGTGTAGACTCGATAGTTCAGACACAGATAACTGATCATTTTTTATACTTCAGATCTTTACAATTTAACTGACAAATTTTTATACTCTATATCTTTACAATTTAGACCACATTCAGTTTTGAAAACACTTATGGGTGAAGTGTAAATAAAAACTTTAGCAGCTTCATAAGATGCAAAGAAATAACATATATGAAAAGATAAAGGCATTGTTCCAAATTTTCAAGGCTCCAAAGGGCAACAAAAATTTCTAGGCTCCACAGAGCAACTAAAATCTGAGACCACAATTATACCAATTGACCATATAAGGATTGTAAAGCAGTGCGGCTTTACAAGATGCCGTCGGATAGAAAGATGGGGACCAACTTACCACTATGGCCATACGTGGGAATTGTTAGATGTAGATAAAGAAGTGAGCCATGCCACAACAAAAAGAAGGAATCCAAAAAGTCTTACCATTATAGTCCATGGCTTCAAGCTTTGCCCTTATATCGGCAGCGGAAATGCTGTCTCCCTCAAGAAGAAGAACCTTGAGTCCTTTGGGAAAATCTTTCCATTCCTGTAAATCACTGGCAGTGAAAACCATAGCTGGCTTGGCATCGTTTCTCAGTCTCCCACAGAAAGTAATAGATCGATACCGCTTATCAAACTCCAATTCCTTCAGCACAACCATGAGTTCACAAGCTTGATTCAGTTCACTTCATAGCATTTAAAAACAAATCAAAGAAACCTCCATTGCATACTCAATTTTGCTTAAATGGTAAACAGCTCCCAAATAGCCAACAGAAAATGCAGAACACTCGCATGAGACCTATTTTCAGGAAGCATTTTCTACCAAAAACAGAATCAAAGACTCTCCTTTTGCATTCCAAACATCTCATTGCTGAGTCCGCTTTCACAGAACAGTAAACTGACAAATATGTCTTCCCAGCAATTAAATCTCATGAAGACCAAAACAGACATGACAGCAAAACAAAAGAAGAAGACTTTACACCAAAAAACGGATCAGGCAAGCTACTCATAACCGTGAGTCCAAAAACAAACAGAAGGCTCAAAAGGGTAGACATGCATGCACATATTTTAATTCAAAATGTACAAAATTTAAAGAAGCAACAAAGATGAACACTTGGACATGATCCGAGAGAGAATTAGCATGCACATAAAAAAAAGCATATTAAGAAGAGAAGAAAAAAAGGTTTTTCCTTGTGAAGCCATTTTCATTACCTTGGCAGAAAAGAAAATGCTTGATCAGTTCCATTGCTCAAGCTTTGATCTTTCTCCTCTATTGCATTGTTAATAAACAGATGGGGGAAGAGGGAGGGAAGGGAAGAGGAAAGTTAAGTGCTGGCTTTGGAGGTTGCTTCCTGTGACCACTGAGCAGTAGCCATCAGCAGCTACGGACCACAAGTGAGCCTTCGAAAAGGTCCATGAACCTTTCTGCCACTTCTTCAAAGGCTAATGCTAATATTCCAACACTACCCTTCTTCTGGGGGTACCAGCAACTTCACCAATCAACCGAGAAGAAATGGTTGCAGGAAAACACGCTCAACTACTCATTATGGTAAAACTTTTAAGGGGGAATAGTTTCTAATCGATGTTGGACTTTTAAAGGCTTTAACTATTTCATGATAAAGTGAGATAACTTCGTAACGTGTCTTCTCGTCATCAGTGTCATTAATGGACTTCTTTTTATACTACTTATTATGCATTTATTTCTCTCAAAAATAATTTATGAGTTTAAAGTTCTTGGGTGCCCAATCATCGAGCATTCGGATTATCTGATGGAATAATCTTCGACTAAGGAAGTTAGTAACTTTTTCATCAACTCATGTCCACCTAGGAATTACAGAGACTTTTAAGTTTCCAAACCTTTTTTTCTTATTATTGGAGGTAATTTTGTTCAAATGGGATAAAGTAGATACGGAATGACAATTTCTTTTAATTTTTATTTTCCTATTTCATTTATATAGATATATATATATATATATATATATATATATATATAAGTATTTTTCACTTTAAAGTTTGACAATTTCGCTATAACTATATTTTCAAAAAGATGCTTCATTGCAATAAGGGAAATATACATGTAAATTGCAAAATAAAATACTAAAAAGATGTTTTAAAAGTGAATATTATTACTCTTAGCTTTTAATTGAAAAATTTGCTCATTAAGAGTCAAATTCAATAATATATATATATATATATATATATATATTTAGTATATATATTTAATCTTAACATTATTATAGAATTCTAAATTGAATAATATATTAGATGTAACCACAGGTTATAACAATATTATGTTAATGAATTTGAAATGTAAAACTTTTTCTAAAACTACTCAATAATTATCTTTTTCACTGGCTATTTTTTTTTTCTTTTTTTAGTTATCTAATTTTGTCCCAATTTTGTCCCTAGAACTTTTCTCTCTCACTCTAACCTAATCCCTATCTCAACTTGAACACCACCAATACTAGAAGAGATGACAACAGGGGATCGATGAAGATTGGGTGAAGGAGATTTGGGAAAAGAAACAAAATGGACTAGAAGCCTTCGAAGTTGCAGAGATGCTAAAAGCCGCGTGTTGAAGGTTGGAGTTACGATGAGAGATCGAGAGTGAAAAAATGGGAAAAAATAGATAAATAAGAAAAAGAAAAAAAATGAAAAAAAAAAAAAAGTGTCATATATGGATGAGCGATGGTACATTGTCCTCTTCATCAGGTCACTTAAGAATATTTACAGAAAATAACACAGTGAGTAGTTTTTAATATATATTTAAAAATATTATTTATTATAAATTTTAAGTATATGAAATTAATATTTAATTTATGCAACGGATAAACTAAAATATTAGTAGAAACGAAATCTAGATAACGCATTATCTTGCATATCTTCACATGATTAAAAATTGTTTCAATTATGGCAAAAACGCATTTTTGGAGAGGGACAACTAACACGCGTGGGTGAAGTTTAGTTTAATAAATGTTCCGAAAAGATTGAAGTTTGTGAAAATATTTTGATATCCTACTAAGAATTTCAAAGAACTTAATAACATAGTTAAAAAAAAAAGCTTGAAGCTGAGAAATAATTTTAGGAAAGATAATTTATTAACAGAGTCAAGATATTTAAGGTGAAACTTAGAAAAATCATACTTAATCACTCATAATTAAGTTAAAGAAATATAAACTTATAATATAAGATCTAATAATTTAGTAAATTTTTCATAATTTTTAATTACAATATTGACTAATTATGTATAAATAAAAATATTTTAGACAAAAATATCACATTTTTTTTACTAAAATACTCTTTAAACATTATATAATTTCAACTCAATGAAGTTGTTTTTTAATTTATTGTTGAATACATAACTCACAACTTATTAATTGTAATTTAAAATGGTTCACCAGCTTCATTCCAACCATCATCTTCTAGGTTTTATCAATACTATTTTATCAAGCTTTATTCATTGTTGAAAGAGCGAATTGCCTCTCAAGTTGAGAATGACTATTTTAGGAGCTTTAAACATGCTTTCATTTACCTCCACTAGCTCCAAATTTCCCTTTTACGTGATACATGGACCATTTTAAAATTATAACTATTTAAGAATATAATATTTTCCATGTAATAGATTATAATTCATTTTTTATTAGAACCATAATTACAAATTACATATAATAACTATTAATATTGTAATACCATAAAATAGATATTTCTACGGTTATAGTTAAGAGTTCATAAACACACATATCTTACATTAATCCATACTTATTATGTTTTAAAATATATAATTATATTAAACTGAAACTTTAAAATATTTTTACAAAATTATATGAGTTTTTTAAAATAAATTTCCTTCTTATTATATAACTGCTTAATACAAAAGATCGCCTACAGCTCTTCTGTCGTACACAATCATCACATATAGGTAACAATACACAAATACAAACAAGAAAATGTAAGCTAACAAATTTAAAACAATCTTAGAATAGTCCCCACTTAATCACATACTTCAATAACACATAAATATATCAAAATCATTTATTTCACTCAATTTCATTCTCAATTTCAACTATATGACTCTGACACATATAAAACAAACTTGATTCTACCTCTGGAAGACTCGTACTTGACTTAGACACGGGTATTTTCTTTCCTGAAAATATTATGCCTTGATCTTGACCATTTTAATCAATAATTTAACAATATCATATCATAAGCATATATCTCTATTCATGTATTTATTCACTTTTTAATCTCAATCTCAAAAATATCAAGAATTACTAATTCATCAATATCATTCAATTTAAATTATAAATCAATCTACTCTATTTCAATCCATACATTACATTATAAAAGAATTAAACAATCAAAATAGAAAACCAAAAAAAAAAATAGCTTGAACGAGAATCGCCCTCGCTTGAGCGAAAATACCCTTGCTTGAGCAAAAATCTTTTCTCGCTTGGACGAAAAGCTTCTCGCTTGAGCAAAAATGGTTCAGAGAACACTTCAGTTCTAGTGCTACTTTTGCTTGAGCAAGATGAGCAAGATGAGCAAAAATCTTTTCTTGCTTGGGTGAAAATCGAGCGAAAATGGTCCAGAGAGCATGTCTAAATTTCGCTTGAGTGAGAGTTTCTTGCTTGACTGAAATATGCAGAAAAACCAAACACATTTCTGATTTTTCAACCTAGTTCACTACTTTAACATTATCAATCATGCTCAAATAACTAATTTTCCACAAAACAACATATCTACATATGAAGCCATCTATTTCAACGTAGAGCTAACTAAATCATCCAACCGTTTAAACCATCAACATCACAATAATCATACCATACCCAATTCATATATATATATGTGTGTGTGTGTGTGTGTGTGTGTGTGTGTGTGTGTGTGTGTGTGTGTGTGTGTGTAAATTTTTTCAAAATTTCAGACTTGCAGGGAAATTTCAACACAAGTGGTTCAACCCTAGCTCATATTACATCTTTGACTCAATATTTTCAAATTTCTAAATTTCACAACATTATAAGCATGTAACTACTGTTGTTAGCTTTCCTTACCTGATATGAACATATACTTTCCAAAAAGCCATAAAAGTAGAAGCACTCTAACCTGCAACATAGATTATTTGATCAAGGATTAGACTACACTACAAGGATGTGAAAGAACAAAGACTTCTCTCTAAAGGCACATGCAACAGCTATAAAAACCTATTGAACATATTTGAAATTGACTCAAAAGAAAAATGGTAGAATTGAACTTACTATAACAACGTTCCTGGTCTGGTAATATTGCTCAGATTGCTAGCACGAGTCCAGTTGTGGACTCGGATCGTTGACTTGATGAAGGACGAAAGCATAGGAGGTTTAGAGAGAAGGCATATAGAAAAGAGAAAGGAAGTTTAGAAAGATGGTGGGTTTGTGAAAACGATACTTGCCTATTAGCTTTTTTTATAAATATGTATTTTCAATTTACTAATAAAATATTCAAATGTTCATTTCACTTTTACCATTTCTAATCTAAGATAATTTTTTAGGTCATTACAAATGTAACCATATTACTTAAAATTAAAAGTATTAGTATTGAAATTTATTATATAATATATGATAATATTTTTGAAATTTATAATAAGAATATAAACATTCCCATCATTCACTCAATACCTTAATAATAATAAAAATATTTATAAAGGTGTGATATGAATTTTCATATCTTCAATTAGTACAATGAAAATAATTAATTTATATTTATCTTAACACATAATATAAAAGTAATAAATAAAAGACACCACCTCAATTTTTTTACCAAACTTAGTAGAATAGACACCACCTCATAAATATGTTTTAATTCATCCAAACCTAAATTCAAAATAATGAGTGATAAGCTTATCTTTCTTTTAAACATTATTATTTTTCTAAACACTTTTAATTATCTTTTAAAAGATGCTCTCATTGTTATCTTGTTTAACTTTTTTTTTTTTCATTTACATAGGTCTTAAAAGTAACTTTTTTTCATATTTTGAGTTAGGTAAAGTTGTGTTTTCAACATTAACAATTGTGTAAGAACTCATTCTTAATAAGTAAGTAATGCAACACATTTCAAAGGTATTTTATAGAAGTTGGTAGTTATAGTTTTTAGATCTCAAATATGAGTAATATACATTTCAAATATATTATTTACTATTTAAGTTGATCTCATAATTCAGATTCAGTGATTTTAAAAACTTTAAAATCTATATTCAGTTAATAATACTCGTATCAAGTCAAATCTAGTGACATTAAAATCTATATACAAACTTAATCAAGATGCACTCATCTATCTATTAAAACATCTATTGAGGCATATAAATGAAAAAAATGACTTCATTATTTGATATTTTAATTTTTTTATCATAAAATTACGTTTTTGTATACTCTCAACATATTAAGAAATTAAAAATAGAAAAATTCCATTAAAAATAATTATTATAGAAAAGTTAAATCAATCACTTAATTAAATAAAGAAATCCATTTTGAATAATTTGAAATTGGTATAAGAATATATAAGAATGTATTATTGGTTCAATGAAATTTAAAGTGCAAAGACTCGATTAAAATAAACAATTGAATTCATTGACAAAGATTAGTTGTTCATAAAACTTGAAAAATATTCCAAACTAATATGAAAAAAAAAAACTAGAAGAAATGTTAAATAAAAAGAAAAACAAAATGTTATTGAAACAATAGAAGCCTATATCATGATGCCAATGACAAGCATTTAGGTGTAAGAGATAAGATAGAGTAGTCTCCTATTTTCCACTTGTCATTGGAGGGATGGATATCTTATTATGGAAAATTTCGTCATATACAATCAAATCATCACTACATAGATCAACCATCATTATGGTGTTTGACTCATTGGTATTACCCTTTGCTAGTTGTTTGGGTGTTTCACGAAACTTCATTTTCAGACCAGATAGTTCCATTATTGGATTTCATAGTTGAATGTATAGTGCATGCTTGGAAAAGCTTAAGAAAATAAGATTTTTTATTAAATTATTTTAATGAATTTTTATTAATGATATCTCATGAAAAAAAAATCGAACTCGCAATTGGACAAAAGGTATAGTTATAATATAATGTCAAATCAAATACATTTTTTTCATGTTTAAATTAAAAAAATTTAATTTTTATACAAATGTATGGTTTTTGTTTTCTAAAATCGGGTTGGTTTTAATATTTTTTTTCTATAATTTTTTAATTGAATTACTTTGACAATTTCTTTGTTCTTACTTATCATATTTGTCCTTTTTTTCATGAGTGTTAAATTTTCTAATATATAAAGAATTTGGGTTTGGATAATGTATTTTTATTTTTTCATTGTAAAAGATGAGATATGTCTAAGGTTAATGATAAAAAAAGTTCCGTATGAATGTTGAGATTAAGCTCCAAATAAGATATTCTATCGATTATTGCTAAAATATGAAGTTCTTAGGTTCTATCGATTATGAATAACTTTTTCAACCAGCAAAACAAAATTATACACGTTTTTTATATGTTGGGCATCTATAAGAACTTCTTAACCAGTTTCATTAATCACTGAAAGAAGAAAACTAGCTAACTATTCAAAATTAAGCTTTGTTGAAAACGATTCTTGGTTTTAATGTAACTTGCTATTGTATATTTGAAAGTTTTAAAGAAGCACTCGTTAGCTTAAGTAATCATTAAAAGAAAAACATATTTTTAGCTAAACTTTTATAAATCGCGGGTGAGGTTTATTATCTAGTGCCGAAAATAAACATAATATGTAAAATTTTAAGAATTTGTTTTAAAATGGTAGAATGTAAAGATTTAGATAATAGTCTTATTGTAAAAAATGGTATTAATATAATAACATTCAAATATTTTATTATTCAAAATATTTTATTGTTAAAATATAAAGTTTATATAAATAGGAAAATTAGTTGTTTATATTTTATTTTTATAAAACTATTGTTTTCTTAGAATATAATCTTTTTTTCTCTTGAAATATAGTCTCACTTATCATTAGACTAAGAATCGGATATTACTTTTTATCTAGTGAGGGAATTCTCGTTCAAGCTAAAATATTCTTGCTCAAACTAAAAGATTTTTTTTTTCTGTTAATTGTTGATTCTTTTATAATAAAATTTGTGAATTTGATAGAAATGATTTATTTATGATTGAGATTGAAAAAATGAATGAATGAACAAATGAATGAGTAAAGATATATGCATATTATATGATATTGTTAAAGTATTGATTGAGGTGATCAAGATCAGGAGATAGTATTTTTAGAAAAGAAAATACTTGTGTCTAGATTAATTAGGATGTGCATCGTTTAAGGATTTGTTTAATAATAATTGATACCGTAACTTTACTTGTAATAAGAATCAAATAAACAAATGAACATTATTAGGTAATGAGAGTTGAAAGAGGTTTGAATTGGGTGACTGCAACTTAAAATATAGTTGGTAAAAAAAGTCTCAAGATGAGTAACCTTGTAATAGGATTTTGATTCACTGATTTGGAAACTTTATAGATTCACAGTTTGGAGTTACATGACCTATGCATCTTAGAGTCTATTCAATGCATGAATTTTTCAAAAATAGAGTCAAGTATCTTGATATATGAGTTAATATATATATATATATATATATATATATATATATATATATATATATATATATATATATATATATATATATATATATATATATATATATATATATATAT
>Ga0099824_1003343_pt1 | contig 23425 bp, 10 predicted proteins | sample SiratrowhiteBW_FD_76837 | JGI IMG/M metagenome (GOLD analysis project Ga0099824, IMG submission 76837) | Root nodule microbial communities of legume samples collected from California, USA - Siratro white BW | ecosystem: Host-associated > Plants > Roots > Nodule | place: USA: California... | reverse complement strand
ACCCCCCCCCCCCCCCCCCCCCCTTCTTGAACTTGGCCAAAACATATTTTTCAGTAAGACTGATCTTAGTGATCTTTTAGTGGAAATCTTTGCTAGTTTGCAAAGGGCAGGACGTAGCCCTTGAGGAAGGGTGAACCAAGATAAAATCTTGTGTTTTTTATTTTTCTTTCTCTCTTCTTGAACGCATTTGGGTTTTCTATTTTGGCTCTATCAACTAGTTATTCATTGCTCTTAATGTTTGATAAGTAAACTGATAATCTTTGTGTGTTTGAACTTGTTATTTCATCTGGGTAATTGACTGATAGTGTTATAAATCGAATTAACCCATAAACTGATTCATAATAACATTGTTGAATAAAAGAACATTTTGAATAACATTCTTTATTGAGATAAGTTGCAATTTCCTGGAGTGTTCATTATCTTATTGTTTCTGTGTTGTTTTGATATACATGTTAACTAAGTAAATTGCTTCCGCTTGTGATTATGATAGTATCTTGATCAACTGTAGTAATTGCTTGTCTTAGTTCACTGAATTGGATTTCAAGATTTTGTGACTTTAGTGAATTGTTGTGTTGTTTCAGTTTTCAATAAATATGTATAATTGACTAAATTTGTTCTTTGACATACTAATTCTTGCTGTGTAATTTTGAATTGCATTGATCAGTGAATTGATAAAGAATATTCATTTAATCTTTCATACTTTTCAGTATTTGAGAGAAGTTTTTGAAATGTTTTTAATAGTTTAATTCACCCCACCCCCTCTTGAACTCAGCGTAAACCTATTTTCTACAAATTGAATAGTAAAGCAAGAAAATGAAATTGCAACAAAGTATTGCTTGAATTTTATGACATGTATGGAACTACAAGACTTATGACAACTTTGAATATGGATTTAAAAACAAAATTAAGACACAAATCAATACATTTTACCAAATTAAAATGAACAAAAAACTCAAGAAATTAAAAGCACACGACACAAACTTAAGAACTCCTAATGAACATGAATTTGGATGTTTTAAGAAGATAGAATGCAATTGAATCGATTAAACGGTGAAAAACATTCAAGACATGAAAATCAAATTAGGAACAACTCATAAATTGAAAAAATATAGCAAAGAACTTAGCTCTTGAAGACCAAAGCTCTTGATACCAAATGATGAACCTCTAAGGCCATGGTTGGGCATGAAACTTGAAACGGTAGATGGATGGAGAATTGACACCGGAATTGGAGTAGTTCAAGGCATGGAAGACAATGTGTTTCAATGGAGGAAAGTGCTTTAAAAATGGAGAGGAAGAGAAGAGAGATTAGGCCAACTCTTCAAAGGTTCTAGGCTATGCAAGATGTGTTAATCTAAAGAGGAACTCAAGCAAGTGTGGGCCGAAAATTTTTTAGCACTTCACTATATTAATTCAACCTAATTTTCAAGGGCTAAATACATCAATATATAGCCTCCCAAGTTAGCCAACTTGGAGCCAAAAATTAGTGAGATAATTCAAATTTAAAAATCCTAAATATAATGCAACCAATGACTAAATGATACTTGTCTGGGTGGGGTGGCAATGATAGAGGTGATGCCATGTGGAGTGTCACACTTCAAGCATAGAGGGCCTGCACAAAGTACGAGGGTTGCACACTCCTTGCTTGTAGTGAGGACATCCAAGGGCTAATGTACTACTCAGGGCTAATGTACTACTCAATTTTGTGACGATGTTCGTCATCCAGATCCACGTCATCTTAAATTAACCCTCTAAAAAAATTACACTAACAAATGATAGATAAAACACTAATTACGTGTTAAACTTTTGGATTCTAGATTATTTATTAAACCCAATACAGTTTATTAACTTGAGTGTAAAAAAGTCTTTTTACATACACATCTTCCCATCTTGAAGAAAGCTGTAGAAAAAAGTCTCAATAGCAGTGAGTGAGTGAAGTGACCCAAAAGAAATATGAACTCAAATAAAAGGGATAGAAACTAGGTAGTCGATCTTGTATAATCTATGAGTTTCTCCAATAATAATTACTATAGTTATTTTTCTAAAATCAGTGTGCACAAGATAATATATAATTATATTTCAATGATTATATCATAAAAGAAAATATATTTTATATATGGTTATTAAAGGTATAATAGTTGGAATAATTTAAGTTAATGTAGTTTGATTTCTCTCTATAAAAAGGGAAAGAATGAAAGGATTCGAAAAATAAATTTACAGGTCACCTTTGCGTTTTCACTAGTAATTTTCTAATAATTTTAGGAGACATTTGATAGAAGAAATTTTTTCAGTTTAGTAGAATCTAAATTCGAAAAATTATGTTTTTTTTTTTTTCGGTTTACCTTTTAAAAAATAATATTCTCAACAAATAATATTTTTTCAAAAATAATTTTTACCAAGTTTCTCATAAACTTATGAGAAAAATGAGAATCTATCATTTCCGAGTTCAAAACAAAAATTTAATGAAAAAAATATTGATATTAAATTATTAAATATGACAATAAATTAATTATTATAATAAATTCTTAAAAAATATGTACAAATATTTTCAGTAATATTTTTTACTATGAAAAAGTTGGTCATCAATAATAATTTTTTAAATTTGTAAATTTTAGGAATTGTGATTCTCAATGTATAAAATGTTCATTTTTTCAAAGTATACGCTATTTATTAGAAATATTACATAAAAAGGAAAACAAAGAATTAAGATGACTGGAATTACTTCACAAATAACATATCTCGTCAATTAAAATTGTATTAAAAAAGTTGTATCATTTAGACAGTTCTAATTCAATAGCTTTCCAATTCTCGGTAAAAATTTACTTTTTTAATTATCAATTATCTATTCATTTAATTAATTTTTCTTTTATGAAACATATTATAATTTATAATTATAGTTATTTAATTTAACCAATAATTTTACAAATTTTGAATACGCAACTATATATGGAAAAAGTTTTAGTATTCACGTTGATTTGATTAGACTGAAAAATAACTTTACTATTTGATAACTAGTGGATAAAAATATTTGGGTTTATTATGATATTCTCATTAAGAGGAACTAATTTTCTTAAATATACCGTATAAATAATTATTAAATATAGAGAAAATTACACAGCTACCCTGTATTTTACTCATATTGTACCTATATCCCCTTCGTTTTTAAGAAATGATGAGAATAACATAACTCAATTCAATAAAATTATTTTAGGAGTAACTTAATTTCTCCGATGTACCTGTCATTTCATGAAATTAGTCTTTCATATATATAAGTTAACTAATTGAGACACAAATTCAGACAATGGAATACTGAAATAATGTGCAAAAAATAATATATGTACGCAAGTTTAGGAAGAAAGAAATAAGGTAACAGACAACTTTAAAACTAAAATTATGCTTGGCCACAAAAAACAGATGGCACGGGCAGCCGTCGTATAAGATGAGGCTGCCAAACATAGTCATTGGCGGAGGCATGTGTTATGCAATATCATCGTACGCTGAATGGAATAAAGGAGGGAAAATCCTTGTAAGACGATGACGTTTTTAAATATGTGCACGTTGTCACCCTAGACTAGAATCTAGACTCGTGAACTTGAATGAGTTTACTAATAAAGTTAACTAGAAAATTCACAACCACAATTAAGATTATTGGTAATAAAGCCAAAGCCGTCTAGCATTACCCATGTACTTGTAACAAGGAACAAAAAACTTGTTACGATCTCAGTCTGCAACTGCATAATTTCACTAAGGATCACAAAATCTCAATCGTCAAATAAGATGACAAATATTACCATCCAATAAGATGATTCAAAGTTCCCTTTTTCTTAGGTTACAGAAAAATTACACGGAATGGAACTAAAACAACCTTATTATTGAGACAGTATAATGTAACCTTGGAAGGTTTGTCCAGCAGCTAATACCAGAAAATACTGTTATAACCAACTTAAATTAGCATGATTTGGAAAATAGAGTCAGCTGAATCACAGAAATTTTGAAATTAAACGATAGGTCAATTCGGGTGATGCTAATGAGATTCTAGCATTCATCAGATTGCTCATCATATATACTATACAACAAATTTTGCAGTTAGAATTCAGCATCCAGCAGCTTCTAATGTTGCACTCCAGTGAGAATGAGCTATTCACAAAATATCTCAAGGCAAAAAATGACCTTGATTTCTGGTAACTTATAAAAATGATAAAATACCCAAACATTGGGGCAGGCAAAATAATATCCAGCACAAAAATAATGTATAACCAATTCGAGTACAGCATCTTCCATATCATTCCAAATAGATCATGTCCCATAGTAGTCGCCCATGTTCTCAACAAGATAGTCATATGGTGCAGTCAACCCATACTCGTACGCTCCACTCACTGTAGTCACTCTGTGTGAAGCTGAATAGCCACCACCTATGCTAACTTTTGCATTAACTTTGGCCCTGCCTTTGGCAGCCCTTTTGTTGTCATGTGGAAACTCAGCAGACAGCCTTCCCATTTGCTTCTGCAGATCAGCAACTGAATCATTAGCGAACTTTGTCTTGGAGTTCTTCTTACCGTCAACAAGCTTCAGTTCCAATCGGTACAAGGCACATGCATCACACATGCTAATCTCGTATTCATAAAGGTGCCACTCAAAATGGTTGAGCGGTTGTGGATCCATATAATAGGATCTCTTCAGCCCTCCAAACTCATTCATGACTTGCTTTCTGGATTCATGCCAACCACGTCCACTATAATCTGGCAATGACCTTTGCTTTCTGTTTCCACTCTCAAATGCTCTACGAGGCTTATCAAAGAAGAGCCACTCTCTAATAGTCTCACCCTCAAGAACAGACAGATCAAAGAGCTCTGCAATCAAATAAATGAATTGATTCAAGAAAGAACAATCTTGGAAACCCTTGTATCAGATACATCTCTAAAAAAATAACCTAACCCGTCAACCAAAGAAAAGGGACTAAAAGATCGAAAGTACCAGGCACATTCCACGGAGACTTTGCAGTTGCCGCTCCCTCGCATTCTGGGATGCCAACATCTTTTCCTTGTGCCTTTGCACTAAGGGCAGCAAAAAGTAAATTATCTTTTAAACCAATTCCCCCAGGTCGTAGAACTGGGGTCATACCTGGTGGCCCTTCATTCAAAGCTAAGGCAGCATGAAAGCTACTGCAGTAGTCTTGACACCAGTCCAACCCTTGCGCAGGCCTTGGACAGTCCCAAAGTGCACATTTTGGGCCTAAGAAAGCAGAAGGAGGAGGGCAGATACTTGGTAGGTAGCTAGATATATGAGGAATAGCTTCCTCCTCACAATAACCTGTACCATTAAAACCAGGGTAAAAGCCATGATCATAGTCCTGATGCAAATCAAACTGATGATATTCTAAAGCATGTCCATCTGGGTTGTTAGCGGCCACATTTTGAACACATGAGGTGGAGTTTTTGCACTCATCAATCAATGGGAAATCATGTTGCTGTTGGCCCTGCTTTACAGTTAAACCAGGAAACTTATTACAACCAGAAATGAATCTAATATTGAAAATAGACTGCTACTGAAATACAGGACAGAAAACGTGTAAATGCAGAATAACCATCAGAGCCTTTTCTTTTCCATTATTCAGAAAAGACATTAAGAAAAACTAGCCCAAAGCATATTACATCATAAAATAACCACTCAAATAGGGTAGGTAATGTCAACTGCAAACCAAAACAGTATACTTTCACATGACTCAATCACACAGGTAATCTATGAAACACTCCAACTTCTTATGACAAAGATGGGCAAAAAGACATATATTAGCAAGAAATGTATATTATACACATAAAAACTTATGTCCCAAAAATTGACTCATTAGACAGTTCAACCAGAAAACCAAGGATTCGTCCAACATATGCTGCATTTATAATGCTTGGATACATATAATGCACCACAACAACCACCAACAGCCATCTAGCTATTCGGGTGTTGACCTTGGTCCAGGTTCAAGTCAAACCCCAAATACACCAAACTACCCAAACACATACTTCCTCAACCCAGTCCCAACATGTCAAACGACCCTACCTACAAGTACCATTGACTGTTGTGGCAGGTCCTGTTATCAAAATTGCAAAGAAAGCTCAGATTACGCTTTCTTACAAGAAAGTTCCTGTTAGACCCATAGGAAATGAGAAAAGATGAAAAGTTTATGTTAGGAGAAAATTAAATAAAAAGAGTGCAGGGCAGTTTTGTTAGTTAGGATGGATAGGTCTATTTAAAGACCAACTGGGTTAGGAGGAAGGGACTTTTTGGATTGTGATTGTTGACAGGATATTCCTGTGTGAAAGGAAGAGTGCTTCCTTTGTAAATTCTGTGTAAACAACTGCTACAGAATTGACTACCAGTTTACATTCAGAAATTCTATTGTTTTCTCATTTCCTTTGCTATTTTACTGGTGTGAAATTCTTTGGTTCCTAACAATTGGTCCGACCTGCCGGATCCAAGTGTGGGTGGAAACTGCTGGATCTTTGATCAGGGAAGCATTCAAGAATGGGAGAAATGGAAGACCGTATGGGCGCTTCGGAGAAGTGGGCCAGCAAACAGGAGCGACTTATTGTAGATTTGAAAACAGACTTTGTGCAACAATTTTACTGGATTTTAAAGAAATCAAAGAAATGTTGAAAGATGTCAGGAAAAGTGGCAAGAGGGTTGAAAGAGGGAAAGATTTTGTTGTTAATACGAAGGTTGAAGCAACTAATAAGAAAGAAAGTTTCATGGTCATCAAAGAGACCAAAGAAAAGTTGCAAGACCTCCAAAAAAAGCATTAAGGGTTCTGAAGGAAAACAAAATTCAGAAATTGAGGAGTTGAAAAGAGAAGAGAGAACTGTTCAGGAGAATGTTCAGGAGAATAATTCAGAGGAGAAGGAGGAAGAAGGGGATTTGAAACCGTGCATGAGGAGAGTGGAATTACCTATTCTTGAAGGTGTTGATTCGCAAGGTTGGGATTCAAGAGCTGAAAAATTCCTTGAGGTACATCATGTGTCTACCATGGAGAAATTGAAGGTAGCGTTCTATCCAAACCATTGGTGCAAGTTTTGGAGGAAGAATTCCAAAAAACCTTCTTGTAATGAGTTTTCTATGGCTTTAATTCAGAGGTTTGGAGGGAAGGAGAGGAAACTTGTGTTTGAAAGGTTGGCCAGATTGAAAGAAAATCTAAGTGTTCTGCAGCCACTGACGTTGTTGCTCTGCCGTCCCCATTCCCGTTGTTGCCGCCACCGTCGTTGCCGCCGTCACTACCATCGACGCTGTCGTCGTCCCCTCAGCCGCCGCCGCCGCCGTTTGCGTCGGCGACATCACCGAGTGAGTCGCCTTTGCCATGCAATCACCATGTCGTGGAGATCGCGACGATCGGAGCTCCAATGGGTCTCCACGTGTCTCTCTCAATTTTATCACCATTGCCACCGTTCGTCGTGCGTGATGGCGAGACAGGCACTGTCGCCGGCGGCGATTACTGTCGCTCGAGTCGCCGTGGTTACCTCATTCGGGTTCTGCCTCCGCCATCCTGATCGGAGCCTATTTGATGGGTTAGGGTGTTTTCTCTCTCCACCGCTGTTCTCTACAAGGGTGGACATTTTTCCTCAAGAATTTGACCAGTTGTTCAAACTTCAGGATCAAATTGCTTCATTTCCTTCAAAGACCTTTGTAGCTATTGTTGTAGAAGAAAATGGATCTCCTTTAGGTGATATATTTGATCAGTTTGACTATGAACCAATAGCTGCTGCAACTCTTGGTCAAGGTCATCGTGCAAGATTAAAGGGGCGGAAGGTTGTTATTAAAGTGCAGAGGCCTAGACTCAAGGATCTTATTGAAATTGATCTGAAAAATTTGAGGGTTATTGCTGAATATCTTCAAAAGCTTCTAAAATCACACGGTGCAAAGAGGGATTGGGCTGCTATATATGAGTAGTGTGCCTCTGTGTTAGATCAGGAGATTGATTACACTAAGGAGGCTGAAAATGTATAATTGTTTGCAAGAATTAAAATAACCAAAATATAACTTTATATCCATTGGTGTTGACTGCAAAAGTTGATGACATAAATGGTGGAAGATTGATCTTTTATGATTTTGGAAGGATGGGGAGTATCAGTCCAAATAGTCGAGAAGGTTTGCGTGAAGCATTTTATGGGGTTTATGAGAAAGATCCAAACAAGGTTCTACAAGCAATGATTCAAATGGGAGTTCTTGTCCCTACTGGAAATATGATTGTTGTTAGAAGAACAGCACAACCCTTCTGTAACAGTTTTGAGAAGCGCCAGGCTGCACAAAGGCGTGAGAGAGAAGCAACAACAACTGAACTTGGGTTCGAAAAACCATTAAGCAAGAAAAAAGAAAATAACAAGAAGAAACAATGTTTGGTTGCTATTGGTGAAGATTTATTATCTATTACAGCAGACCAGCCATTCCGATTTCCTGCTTCAATAACATTTGTTGTTAGAGCCTTCTCGGTGATGGATGGCATTGGAAAGGGGCTTGGTTCATGTTTTGATATTACTGAGATTGCCAAACCTTATGCCCTGGAGTTGCTAAGGTTTCGTGAAGCTGAGGTTGAAGTTGTCGTAAAGGACTTCAAGAAGAGATGGGAAAGACAATTTCAAGCATTTTACAACTTGTTTAGACATGCTGATAGGATTGACAAGCTTGCTGAAATGATCCAAAGACTGGAGCAAGGAGATCTAAAGCTCCGAGTTAGAACTTTGGAATCTGAGAAGAAAATAAAAGAGTTCATTGCAGCAAGAGGTGACTGTGAACAAATGTTACAAGCATGTTCTTCGTTTGGCGATAGTGTGAATCATGTTCAATTTAGACAAGTTCATTATCTGGTAATAACAAAATATGCTTCAGCCTGTAAGGTAGTTAAAGAGATTGAATCCAGTTTATTGAAGCATTTTAAGGAGCAAAGGGAACTGCTTCGAGACATATCAATTGCTTATATCAATATTGCAAATGATGTGATGGCCATGAAGGAACAATGTCCAGACTTCAACCTTGAGGACAAGGTTGTTCCAGCACAGCAAAGTATTGTTAGACCCATAGGAAATGAGAAAAGATGAAAAGTTTATGTTAGGAGAAAATTAAATAAAAAGAGTGCAGGGCAGTTTTGTTAGTTAGGATGGATGGGTCTATTTAAAGACCAACTGGGTTAGGAGGAAGGGACTTTTTGGATTGTGATTGTTGATAGGATATTCCTGTGTGAAAGGAAGAGTGCTTCCTTTGTAAATTCTGTGTAAACAACTGCTACAAAATTGACTACCAGTTTACATTCAGAAATTCTATTGTTTTCTCAGAAATTCTATTGTTTTCTCATTTCCTTCTCTATTTTACTGGTGTGAAATTCTTTGGTTCCTAACAGTTCCTCTTACATCAAGGTTCGTGATCAATGGTTGTTCCATGCAGCTTATCAAAGTCAACATTAAAAATTTTAAGCAACCCATAGAACAGGATCAAGCAATAACTACTTCAGACAAAGCCTTACTTATTCATTTCCAAGTCTATAAACTGACACAAATACAGTTCAAAGGCCCAATGTTGGTTCACCGGTAAAACAAAGAACATATTTGAATTAAAATACTGCACTAAGGGTTGAGTCAATCTTTGTCACTCTCAATTATGTGAAATGTATATATATACAAAGTAAATGAAAGTAACAACTAAATTTCCAACAGCAATATATGAAGGGCTGGGATTATCAGGTGAAAGGAGCATTAAGGATCCATGATTGCTGGAAAAACCACCATAACTGCCACCACTCTGGCATGCATTAGTTGTGGCCTGTTTGGGGTTTGCCCCAATTGTAGTGTCACGGATGATGTTTTAGTCTTACAACGACTAGTAGAGATATGGTTTAAAAATCAAAACAAATCATCAATTATAACATTGATGATTAGTCATTAAAAATATATAAATATAAAATTTTATAATATGAAAATAAATCAAGTACGCAGATAAATTATTTACTTATTTTCTACACATATTACTTGTTAGAATTCTCCACAACCTCTGAAAGACAACCTAGCAAGAAGTTGCCCTACTTCTCTTCAGTCGTCTCTTCTGTTTTCCTCTCTTTTCTACAGCAGTCCATCTCAGTTCGAAAAATACAAGGTGCACGTCACCTACTTCCCCCCAGCCCCATTATCCTTGCGACTGGTGACAGATCAAATCCTACTACCAAAGGGTCTCTGTCAGTGTAATATCCCCAAGGCCCAGTTCTTGATCTGCTGGGTTAAGTTGGTCCATCTGAACAGCAACTGAAGACATCTCTGAGATAAGCCCTCAGAGCTCTCCACTGACAAGATTTTGTCCACATCCAACGACTCACCCTGGTTTATTAACATATGCTGTTTGGCCCACTAACAATAATTTGTATGACCAAAACGGGGAAGAATTGATATTCAAGCAATTCTTCCATTATTACATCAATTAACATGCAATTCCTACAACAAGATACTCCATATAATTCATATCAATTGACTGAAGATTAGAAGCAAATCCATGAATCAATTTGCAACTCATACAATTCCAAGAAAAAGTTGTGTGAACACAACATACCACTAAGTACTGTATTATATGACAAGATAGTTGAACTGGTATACTCTTCGCTCAGTAATGTCTACTTTACTCCTCATCTCCTTAATATATAATTTCCTTTATCCCCTTTAACCTCTCCCCCCAATCCCAAAAAGAAAGATATATTGTCATGTTTTGCATTCTGCATTTCTGTTTGAGTACATCAATTACCTGACTTCTTTATAAATAATAGATGTGAGCCAATTATCCAAAAAGGAGAAACAAGTTACGAAGTTACAAAAGGAAAATAAACATATATAATCATTCAATCCAAATATAGCATAGAAAGATAGACTTTGTGTGGTGAATTTTGAAAGCCATGCCTAAAAGAACCCACTTCATGTTCAGTGGGAAAAAATCTATAGGCAAAAGTCATATGGATAATATTTACAAATTCCATTAAACAGTGTCAACCATCTCTGAAGCATCTGCGATTTATATATGAAGTTAGAGTAATAAAAATAGAAAATTACAAGCAATACATAAACAACTAATGTCACTACCACACAGACCTGCAAAATGATTATCACCAAAAAGTCCTCGAAAAGCAAAAATCACTCACCTCCTGGAACATGACCTTACCCCCATGCTGTAGTGTCCGATCATTAGGTTCAGGCTTAGGAGCAGCGAACGGACTAGAGGCATCATCTTCCTCGTCACAAAGCTGCAATAGACGACAAATATCGGTGGAGAATGACCCAAGACTGCCACCCTATATTAACCCATAAACACAACAGTTCACAATCACAGCTTTACCACAAAAACTGCCATTCAAGTTCGCACATGTCCATCACAATTGGAAAAGTACAGGTTAGAAACACGCAATCATGATAGATATCTCATTTTTAAATCTAAAACAAAGTTCACTAGTTTCAGCAACATGAAAATGATCTTACTTGCTGCAACGAAGATGCAGGCGAGGGCTCATTGAGCTCGGCCTTCCACTCGCGAAGCATTTGATGAACTTGCTCCTCAAGCACTGCAGCATCAACAGTGCGGCTCTCCTTCCTAGCAAACTGCAGATCCAGGAACATCACCTGCAGGTCATCCACACGGTTCTTCGCCTTGTCCTTAAAGAGCCTGTGCGATGCAGAGTTCCAGCTGTTCTTGGGAACCTTCTTCATTGCCAAACCTGAAGTTCGCCAACAAAACCATACACTCACCAATATCACAAACTGAGTTACAGTCCATCACAAAAATGAAACCTACAAAAAGATAGAGAGAAAACCCCCAAAAATGAACACAACTATCAGAAGCATATCCCAGCCTCGCTAAACATAGATCCAAACAATCAAATTATTAAATCACAGAAAGAAATAAACCCAAAATCTCAAAAAACAAAAACAAATTAAGCATGCAAATAAACCCAATTTCGATGAAAACGATCAAAGCAGTTCGAGCAAGTACCGAGGCAGAACCGACCCAAGTCAATATTCAGTAAAAGATCGAAAACACAAAACGTGAATTGGATGAAAAATGGGACAGCAAGAGGAACAGCTAAGAAGTGTGGTGGATCGAATTGAAAGGTGATTTTTGCAGAGCGGAACGGTGGTTACCTCAGATTCTGTGATAATAGCTTTCCAACAAAATAAAAAGAAAAAAAAAATAGTAGTATTTTTTTAGCTGAAAACACAGATATCAGTTTCCTCACACACTGTCTCTTCAAAAAATTGAGAAGGTGAGGAAATTGATATAAGGGAATGGAAATGAGAGAAAAAGAGAGAAAATAAAATAAAATAAAATAAAATAAAAGAGCTAAAAAGAAGAATGCTTTTCAGTTGGTGAGTTTCTGTCCCTCATTTGCTCCCTCGAGAGGCAATCAACAAGCGAAAGGTTACAAACAGTGAAGAATATGAATATGCGTTTATGGAATCATTGTAGTAATACTCTCTTCCTTGGTTAAGACGAATAAAGTAACTGATAATTTGTATTGTTAATTTACAAGTTAGTATGGATTTTATAAAATGTTTAAAAAATATATTAAATATATTTATTTTAAGAGCTTTTAACTGTCAAGTTATAAGTCTTTTTAGTTAATTTGTAATTTTTATTAATATTTTTTATTTTTATTTTTTATTATCTTTAATTTATTTTTAATTATTATTATCTATTTTTTATCAAAATAAAAGTACTTTTAATATCATAATACAATTAAAAAATATTAAATATTTATTTTAACTATTGTATTATTGTTAATGTTTATTGTGTTTTCTTTTTAATTTTTTGGTTTGATTCAAATTAAAAAAAATATTATATTGCAACACAATGAATGTTTTCATTTCATAATAAACAATAAAAATATAAAATAATAATAAATATAATAATAGTTTAATTAAAAATTAAATATAAAATATAAAAAATTAATAATTATTATATTAATTTATGTAATACACCAAACATAAATCATATAATATAGATACCATGATATTTACAAATCATTAAGTATTTTAAAATAAAAAATATAGATACCCAAATGGATACAAATTTATGAAAATATAAAATCAGCAAGAATTATATATAATTCCTTCTCAAACGAGTTTCAGAATTTTTATATAGTATAATTATAGCAGATTATCATAAAAACAACAAATATCACGGTAAACTAGTTTATTTTTGGCATAAAAATTTTTATTAATGTCTGATTCAGTTTTCAAACAAAGATTTTTCTTTTCTTTGTTTTTTCTATTCTTTCTCTTTCTTTTTCTTTTTCTTTATCTTCTTCCTCTTCTCTTTTTTTCTTTTCTTTCTCTTCTCTTTTTATTTTTTCTTTCTCTTCTTCTCTCTCTTTTTTTTTTCTCATCTTTCTTCTTTCTTTTTCTCTTCTCTTTCTCTCTTCACTTTCTCTTCTTTATGTATGATAATTGCAATTTTTCTCTTAACACTTTTTCTCTTTTTACAAATTATTTTTCTTCATTTGAAAGTTTTCTTCCTTGTTTAACAAGCTCTTTCATTTCTCCTACATATTTTTCTTATTTTCTTTGCTTTTCCCTATCCATGTTTGTGTTTCTTTAAACCTAGATATGAAATTGAAGGAGTATCCCTCCCTCTTAAATTTGTGATTAGGTTCTGAAGGGGTATACTATTAAGCATATTGTTATTCTACCTTCACACAAAGTTGAACTAGTTCATTTAAATCACTATAGGATAGTAGCTCAACTCTATTCCTAATGTCTTGGTCAAGACCATTGAAAAACCTATCTATTGTATTCTTAAGTTCTTCTTTAATATCTGCCTTCATTATGAGTAACTCAATTTTGTGTCTATACTCTTCCATACTCATGCTCCATTGTTTGAGTGTATGAAGTTGATTCATCAATTCCCTATAATGATAGGGGGCATGTCTTTTCATTAGGATAACCCTAAGTTCATTCCAATATTGAATCTGTGGTTCATGATGGGTCCTAAGATCATGAACTAAAGATGTGCACTAATTCAAAGCTAGTCCTTCAAAGTTTAAGGAGACTAAAAACACTATTCTCTCATGGTCTATCTGCTAGTACTCAAATATCTGCTAAACATTATCTTCAAATCTAATTATTTTCAACATTGTCTTTTTCGTAGAAAGGAGGAAGGTCAACCTTGGACTCATTGGGATAGGTTGGAGTTCTATACTTATGATGATGTTTAGGAGGTGGTGGATAGAAATTACTATAGCAATAATTACTACACCTTCCTTCTTCTATTTGGTAATAAGGGTCCCTATGAGGTTCTCTTTTGTGATGTAGTCTCAAAGTCATCATAATAGTTCCATCTCCTACTGAACTCGTCACTATGTTTATCTTTATTCCTCTCCATCATCCTTTCCATCACCACCCACATGTCTTCCAAAGCTTTATTTATGCTATTATTTGTTATCTTAGTTAGGTTTTTCTCTGTTTCCCTCAACTCCTCTCTCACCTAGTCTCCATCATAATTTCTCATACTTGCTTGAAAACTAGAGGAAGCATGGTCACTCGTCTTTTGTTTTAAAAAGGTTTTCACAAAGATTTTATAAAAATCAACAAAAGATTATGTGACGAAAGAGTTTTCACAAAAGAAGTTTTTATATTTTGGTGAAGTTCCTAACAAGAAACAAGATGAAAAGATTTCGAGTAGACTCCTAAGAAAAGAGAGGTACGCCACTTGGACAACTTAAGTACCAAGTCTTTTATAGCCAAAGTGTTCCCTAGTCATCTTTCACATCATTCCTTAAAAGAAACTTTAAAACAATTTTTCCTAATTAGTGTGTGTCTCGTGATCCTAGAGACCAAAGGAAAGTCTACTAACTTTTAAGTACTTTTGACTTTGATCCTAATTGTCATGGAGATATAGGAAAAGTACAATGACAAGGTAAAATAAAAACAAGAAAATATGAGAAATAAAGAAAGCAATTAAAACTACTTATGTCCTAGGTGAAAGTGCAAGTGATACTTAGAGCCCCTTGACACACTTTCACTTTTACTCGCCTTTCACTCTTACAAATTTCAAGTTGGGATTGTTTTTTAATGCATTTTCCCAACACAACAAAACAAAAAAAAATGCTTTACTAGCATTCAATTACAATACACATAATTATGTGACAATGATTTATAAAAAAAGGTTCTTTCACTTTTGCTTTGCTTGACACTATGGTGTTTTCACTTTATTGTTTCTCACTTTTGCTTTGCACCTTCCACTTGTTTAGACTCATTAAAAGAAAAAATCTCCTTTGACAAGCTTCTCTTTTTTCAAGATGCTACCTAATAATGTTAGATAATCATCATACAAATTCACAAGTCCAAGGATTTTTTTCCATTTCAAGGCCAAGAAACATAAAATCAAGAAAAACTCAAATTAAAAATTGTTAAGCTCAAGAAGATTATTATGTATGACAAAGCTAAATGAGTATTTTAAAATACGCAAAATAAGAAATTAAGGCTGGCAAGAAAATTAGGCACCGAAAAAGGAAACCTAGGAACGGTTCTAGAGTAGATTATAAACACAGAAAAAAAAAACAACTAGAGTAATCTGGCAATAGTAACTATTTGATTTGTGTAATTTTTTTTACAAGTTATTTGACCTTCAAATATTTTTTTGAACTAAACAATACAATACAGAGTATTGGAAAATTTAGAACAATTGCTAAACTGAGAGCTTTCAGCGAACAGAGGAACCAGTACTTCAGCACTTGACGTTCATGCTTGTACAATTTTTTAGTTTTTTTGTACCGCAAATTTGAATGTATTTTTTTAACTATAGTTTCTCAACATTTTAAAGTACTCTCACAAAAATTTTCACATGAATATAATGCATATAATTTTAGCAATAAAGTTTCCAATCTAGTGTTACTTTAGTAAAAATTGCTAACGAAAAGGAATCTACAGAAGCCAATGAATTGGAACAATACAACTACACACAATGGAAACCTAACTCTAATAAACTCACTAGCGATCTATTAGAAAGTTAAGGAACTCCAAAAAGTGAAAAGGAAAAGCAGAAAAAGTTTCGCACAAGTGGAATTTACTCAAGACATTTTATCAAACACATAGAAGACATAGTATAAGCATTTCAACAAACACCTTATAAACAAGTTTCTACAGCGAATGTTTTATGATAATTCAAGGAAGAACATTACTTAGAACATGACATGTAAGGATTATAAACTGAAAATTACTCAAATATAAAGTAATTCCATCGAACGAAATTGAATAAAACTCAAGAAAACAACAAACACAAAATGCAATAGCACATGTAACGAAAACTCCTACATATGTTGTTGTTCTTGGGTGGTTCAAGGAAGAGCAATAGTTTTGAACTGATTAAAATCAGTAACAAATGATTAAAAAAGTGGAGAACAATTCAAGACCTGAAAACATGATGAACAACACAGAAAGGGAAAAAAAATGAAAGAAACATTCATCTCTTGAAGAACCTAAGCTCCGATGCAAATTGATGTAATTCTAGCTTCAATTGCATGTTTCATCCTTGCTTCTTCCTAGATTGCTTGTGGTTTGTGAATTTTGAAGATGATGCAGTGAAATTTGAAGTGTTTAGGATGTGTAAGATGGGTTTGGAAGAGAATTAGGTGTGAGGTTAGGTCAACACACTTAGGAGGAAACTAGAGAGAGTCTTGAAAATTGAGACTACTCTAGAGAGTTGCTAGAACAAGAAGAGGCATTTGGAAACCACTCCAATTCTTAATCATTCAAAAGCTAAATTTTTAATTACATAAACTTTCTATTTATAGACCAAAAGATGACTTATCTTGCAAGTTTCTCAAAAATTCTTCAATAAGAGCTTGACAAGTGGCAAGGCATGAGTAGAGATGATCCTCTCCATCAGAAGAGTGCCATGTAGAAAAGGTAGCTTACAACCCATGCTTCAAATACTCTCCAATTTGAGGTGGACAAGTGGCAAAAGAAGCTAGTAGAAGAAACTCCTATGTGGCACTTTTGAGTGGCATGTGGTGCCTTCTTAGACTCATTTTTCCTATGTGGCACCTTTTTGGGGACTTCTTTCAATCGTAACCGTCCACTTTTTTCTTATGGACTTCAAGGGGAAAAATCCTAGACTACTTGGCCCAAAATACAAGGCCCAAAATAAAATTCTACATTACCCACCCCTATACATTTTTTACAAGTAAAGATCTTGTAATCTTGAAACTCAAAAATCTCTAGAGTGATCTTCTACAATTTTGAACTTGGGCTCAAAAGTTTGTTTGAAGGCCCAAACAAGCCCAAATAGGCCCAATCTTCTAATAAGCTTCTGATCAAGACTCTAACTAAGTAACCTCTTTATTCTTGTTTGTAGTCTAGGAGATGGGTTTGCATCCTTGATTCTCATATAATGATAGATATTGTTGACGTCCTTGGTCTAAAAATAATCCACTTCTTCAATTTGAGAACCACTAGGCATTTGGCATTAATCATTGGACTGATTGCCTCCACAAAAGTCACACCTTAACATTGGTTGAGTTGGAACTAAAGCAGCTTACATGACTCGTATGTGTTGAGGGTAGCATTTTGGAAGAAGAGAAGTTTGCTAAGGGTGAGTCCTCTTTTGAGAGTTTACAAGTGGAAGGCTCAAGGCAAAGTGAGGAACAATATAGGAAAAATACACCAAAAAGAAGAGCAATAAAATAACAAATTATTGTGAAAACAATTGTCAAGGAACTTTAATGTTTTTTTTTTAATTTTTGTAAACATTTTTCTGTTTTGGTTGTGTTGGGAAAATGCATTAAAAACAATCCCAACTTCAGCATTGTAATAGTTGTTGAAAAATATGATGGCCAAAGTTCAAAAGGTGGGTGAATTGAACTATTAACTCTTTTTCAAAACTTGGAAGTATAAATAAGTATTTTTATTAAACTATGATTACAATGTAGAGAATACTCAAAACAACAGGTTAAATGAGCGAACAACAAGTTAAAAAGAGACTAAGTATGTTTAGAATAGAAAAATAACTTGTTAAAACAGAAACAACTTGTTAAAAGATTTCTAGCAGTTATGGAAAAATGCAAATAACAAGTTGAAATTAAAAACAGTTTGTTATAAATCCTTTTCAGAACTTAGACAATTTTCCAACCAGTAGCAGAATTTAACCAGTTAAACCAGATTTCAATCAGTTGAAATTACATCACTGCAGTAGTGAATTTAAACTAGTAAAACGAGTTTAGCAATATGAATAACAACACCAACATAGTATAAGAAGTAAACTCTCTATATTAAAGGAAATGAATATACAAAACAAACTAATTAATATATAAGAAGGCTTAGGAGTCCTACCGTAGTTAAGAATACAAATTTATTATGCAGTGGCAATGAACAGAATGTAATTACAAAATTATTCACACTGATGCAACACTCAAGATATCACACAGAATTTGGATCTCTAGTAATATCCAGATCCGTTTAAAAGGACCTAGCACAACATTACAGCTCCAGTGTGATAAGAATGTAATGACAGAACTAGCAGGGCAAAATAAATTGGATATTACAGTGAGCACTAATATGCAAAAAGATTACACTAATTTTAATACTGAAACTAGAAGTGAGAAATCAGCAGATTAGTTCAATCAATTTTCTGTTATATTGACCGAGATATCTAGTAAACAACACAATGTGTTCAACTAGCAATTATACCAAATCCTATCTTAGAAAACCAAATAGAATATCAACAATGTTTATGACACAAAACTTAAACAGTACAGAATAGAGTACTATCCCAACAATAAAACCTTTAATACAACAGAGTCAATATACCAAGAACAAGATCACAGAACATGTAGAGGCTATCTAAATCGAAAAACATATCCAAGAATATGAATTATATAGCCACAGAGATATTACCACAACAATTGAAACTAATATAATTTCAAAGTATTACCAAAATTATGCAAAAAACAGTTTCACAAAATCAAAATATAGTACACTAAATCAGTAGAGGAGTTATCAAATGACAACAGATCTAGAGCATCCAAATACTCAATATAAACCAATCAAGATACAAATTCTGCAGTAAAATACTGGAATACAATGGGTTAAAATTCGATTTTATCAGATTAAAAACGTTGTCAGAATGAATATTTTGAATTTGTCCAGAAAAATAACATGTTGTTCTTGATTTTAACAGGTTATTTGTATCAGTAAAATGAAAACAACACCAATACAGTTCGTGAATTCAAAGAGTAAGGGAGGGATAAAATCACATAAACAATTTCAATGTCTAGATGTTAGTCATTTTTATATTGTATGTGTAATAGATAGAAATTAAATGTGAAAGAATTTTGAATTATACCTGGAGTTGTTGCTTTGAGCACATCTCTGCTTTAATTTTGCTAAGAGACTATTGCCTTCTACACAGTCTCAGTCCTTCACCAATCCGGAAGGATCAATACCCAAAAAACCAGAAAACACAAATTAGAAACACCCAAGTTCAAAATCAGATATTCCAAAACCACAATTCATCAGAATAACCGATATCCAACACATAATGAGTTTAAACACTGAATCAAATGTTCATCAAAATCCAATTCGAAAATTATCTCAAATAGAATCAACTTCATTAAAGCCCAGAACACTAATCAACAAGCTAAAATGCAATTTGAAACCATACCCATACAAATTCATAAATCTCCAATATCGAAGCAAGAAACACCAACGATCACACAAGAAAAAACCAAAATTTGAAACTTAGAACAAAATAAATTCAATCCAAAATTAGGAATAGTAATCCAAAAAATTCTCAATCTTCTAAAATAGAGTAAAACCCAATCAAAATTCACCCGAAAATAGAGTCAAACCATAGTTGAAACTAATCCTTAAACATAAGTAAAAAACGTAGCCATCACTCAAACAACCTAGAAGTAAAAACCCCAATAGGAATTAAACAGAAACCGAAATACAAAACCTAATTGAATACAAAAATTTAAAGATCTAATTTCAAACTCACAACTTATATCAGAAATAGAACCCTAAACACTGGAACCCAAACCCATCAGGAAAACTTTCCAACCCCCATAGCCCAAAATTTCCCAAAATAGCTAACATCAGAACCACAAAAAACCTAAGTCGAAATCCAAATACCAAACCCCCATTTCAGAAAAACTTCCAATTCAATCAAAAACCCAACAGAATCTAATACTCAAAATCCTCAACTCGAAGAAAACTTTTGAACCTATAAACAAACCCAAAAAAAGGGAAAAAGTGAAAAAGTCAAACCTTCGATTAGCTACCACCACGCTCTTTTTCTCCATTCCCGCGTTTCGACATCCTTCTTCGTCATTCTCATTACCCCCGGGCCATTAATCATACCTTGCACAAAAGAAAGTGAAAGAAAAATGAAAACTTGAACTAGAAATTTAAACAAGTGTGAGAAAGGAAAGAAAGGTCAAACCTTTCTCTTGAAACCTGAAATTATCAATACCCTAGCTTCTGAGAATGCCACTGCCACGCGTTCTATCTCGCACAAAGGAGGAATAAAAATGGTGAGAACTTAAAACAAAAGCAAAATGAAGAAATGTAGGTGCAACATTTTTGGGCTCACTTAAATAAAAAATGTATGTGTAGTATTTTCGCTCACCAAATACAAAATTAATATGAAGCTGGGCTTGGTGCACTTCGCATAAGGAAACTGAAATGATTTGTGTGTGTTGAATTTTTATGCCCAATTATTTGTTTCTTTTGCAATCATAATATCATAGTTGGCATTTAATTTATTTTTATTATTATTCTTATTCCATTTTTTTTACATCAATAAATATGATTGTTTTAAATAAATTTGTTAACATAAAAAACATCAAATTTCCAAAAATAAAAAATAAAAAATTTTCAAAAATTAACAACACTAACACCATCATATAAATTTTCAAATTAGAACTACGTGATCCTTGATTTTCCATTTGAGTGGAAATGCGTATGAGCAGGATAAATTCTTGTCGGGCCTAATAAAATAAAAAATATTTTCTTTGTTTATTCTTTGCTTGTTTATTTTTATTTCATTTATATCTTTGTTTGTTTATATTTATTTGTTTTATTATTTTTATTTGCATCTTTTATTTGTCTTAAATTGAATTTTTTTTTGGGAAAAATAACATTTAGTAAAACCACACTCATTTTTCTTATTTGATTAAAGGTATCGTCTTAGGACAAGTGTTGTGGGGGTCCTAGCGCCTTCCCCACCCGTAACCAACTCCCGAATCTTAAATTTGGTTTGCAGACTACTTTTTATTTTTGGTTTTTTTTATAGTTTTCCAACAATAAACTATGGTGGCGACTCCATTCTCAATTTAAATATATTTTTAAAATTTATTTTCTATCGCCCCGTCGTGATCTCGGTCGCGATAGTGAAAAGTGATTAGTACATGAAAGTGTGTCAAGGGGCTCAAAAGTGTCACTTGCACTTTTATCATAGGACACGTCTAACTTTTATTGTTTTCTTTATTTCTCTTACTTTTTTGCAATTATTTTTACTTTGTTATTTTACTTTTTCTTAAGTCTCGATGACAACTAGGATCAAAGTAAAAAATGCCTAAACATTAGTAGACCATCCATTGATCTCTAGGTTCATGAGAGCACACACTATCTAGGAAAAAATGTTTAAAAGTTTCTATTGAGGGATGATGTTGAAGAGGGACTGCAAAACACTCTGGCTAGGAAAGACTTGGTACTTAAGTTGCCCAAGTGACAACCCCTCTTTCCTAGGAGCTTACTCGGAATCCTTTCATCTTGTTTTTTGTTAAGAACTTCACCAAAAATATAAAAACTTCTTTTCCAAAAACTCTTTTTGTCACTTAATTTTTTAATCTTTGTGAAAACCTTTTACAAAGAACAAAAAAACAAAAACTTAGTGACCATGATTCCTCTAGTGTTCAAACGGGTATGAGAAATAATGAGGGAGAGTGGGTTAGAGAAGAGTTGAAAGAAACAGAGAAAAAAATTAACTAAGATAGTGGATAATAACATAAATAAAGATTTGGAATATATGATGGTGATGATGGAGAGAATGATGACAAGAAAGATAAGCATAGTGAGGGTTTAAATAAAGAAAAAAAAAACATCATAGGGACTTTCATCACTGAAGGGGGTGTAGTAATCCTTAAGAATTTGGTCTAGAACCTAGGATTGTGTGTTGTGGGGTAAGTTCGAGTTCAAATCAGTGATGCATACAATCTTAATCAAGGATGAGCTCCATAAGTATTTTCTGAATTAACAAAATTTTTGAGAAATCATTAAAATCAAAACTTGCGTTTTGATCAACTGTTTTAACTAATTGGAGAAAAACAGTCGACTATTTGAAAAATCAATCGACTGAATTTTAAATGACAGTTGTCTATAAATAGCAGGCGCGAAATTTTGGAAAGACATGAAAAAATCATTCTAAACTTTTTCTGATCAAGAACATTGTGTTTTCAAAGAGAGCAAAAGCGCCCTTGTGTCTAGTGATCAAGATCAATCAACGTTTTCATCAAGAACTGCTTTCTTCAACTACTACTAGAGCTTTGATTTGACTGAGACAATTCTTCACTGATCTAATCATCAGACTAAGCCTTCTATACCTTTGCTTTATTACTTTTGTATTTTGTTGTATAGAAGTGCCTGTTCTACTGAGTTTGAATAATTCTTTCACTGTATTGAATTGTCTTCTGTTGTGAGTTGCCTTGGTTGGTAATTATGTTTTGTATAGTGGGTTCTGTACAGGTTGTGACTTGTTGAGGGGATCAGCAAGGCGTTTTCCAGTTTATACAGTGGAGTTTGTATAGTTATGGGTTCTGCTGTAGGTTCAGCAGATTGTTTATTGTGTGGAGCAATGTTTACTTGTGGGGAGCAAGTTGTTTTTCTGTAAACTGATCTGGTTTGATCTTTTTATAGTGGAAATCCTTACAGTGGTGTAAGGGACTGGACGTAGCCCTTATGGAAGGGTGAACCAGGATAAAATCTGCTGTGTCTTGTTCTCTCTTGCTCTTTCTTGATTGTTCTTTATTGTTCTTGTTAAAACTAGTTGTGTTTCTTGAATTTTCAGAATCAATTGAATCTTGCTAATTGAATAACTTCATCAACTTTCTGAAAGCATTTTTAGTAACAACTTAAAACACATATTTTGTTTTAACACAGTCTACTCTGAACTGTTTTGAATCTGTTATTAACCAGTATATTAGTTTTTTGTAAATCTGCAGTTTCGCAATTTATTGGGTTTACTATTTATCAATTTGTTTTTCCAGAAAACTCAATCTTTCATTATTGTTGATTAAAGACTGTTTTCATACACTTAACATAGTTTGTATTGTTTAATAAAAAGTTCTTTAATCAGTGAATCATTACAAATTTGAAGTTGATCTAATTCTTTGATTTCTTGATTCAACTTTTCAAGAACTGCTTTT
>Ga0099824_1003340_pt1 | contig 23429 bp, 9 predicted proteins | sample SiratrowhiteBW_FD_76837 | JGI IMG/M metagenome (GOLD analysis project Ga0099824, IMG submission 76837) | Root nodule microbial communities of legume samples collected from California, USA - Siratro white BW | ecosystem: Host-associated > Plants > Roots > Nodule | place: USA: California... | reverse complement strand
TATATATATATAACTTGTTTAGTCAAACTAGTATTAATGTAACTTGTGTTAATCATCCATGTAATTTACTCTTTCTTATTTTAGTGTGTCTACTTTGACACTTTGTAATCACTTATATGTGTTTATAAAGAGCATTTATAAAAAATTTGTCTTTCCTTAGATGTTATAAATAATCATCTACTGTTTAACGTGTTTTTATTTGTAAGTTTCTTGATCTCAATACACAAAACTAAATGTAATCAAAACCACAATTATACCATTCATTACTTATATGTATTTTCAATGCTAACATAAATCATCAAGAACCCGAAGCTTAATTCTATATTATAGGGAATGTCTTCACTATTTGTTATCAAGATGATTCATGCCAAAGTCAAGTCTACATAAAAAATTTCTTGGGATACGAACTAAAGCTGCATTTTTCACTACATATACTAACACAACTTTGTCCAACTATCTGCCCAACACTTTTACAATATTTTGGTGTAAAAGACTATGCATCATAGGGAGATAAGTACTATCATTTATAAGGATGTTGTGCGAAGAAGAGAAGAGAAATTAATATTGGTTGAAGGCATTCAATGCTTCACAGTGAGCAAGTTCGTTGGATAATAGAAGAAAGATGAAGACTAAAATGAGTTCAAAGCTACTCAATGACAAGAAAAGTGATTACAATGGCTATATTTTTCAAGCAACCTTGTAAAGACATGCTTAAATGAGAAGAATAGGAAGTTGTGTCATTATTTGCATGTACTAAAATGCTGCCAACTTTTCTCTATGCCCAAAAGCTTTAGAATAACATTATTTATGTTCACTAGAAAACTAGGAGAGAATGTTTATCCTTATAATCATCAAAAGACGCAATCACTACCTAGTGAGCAGAATATATGATCTATTGATCACATTATTAGAGGATTCTTTGTCTTAGCTAGGAGTGATTGTGTTCCATAGAATACTCAATTTTTTTAGCCAAAGATTGGTTGCATTCTAGAGAATACTTGGGTTTTCAACCTGGAGTGGCTAAGTGTCAAAGAATACTTGGGTTTTAGCTAGCAGTGGCTAGGTGCAAATAGTACTCACTTTGTACTTCACAATATTATTTAATGTAGTGGAACTTGACTAGTTGGCCAAGAACTAAAAGTAGTATAGACGATCAGACAAACTAGTATAAAAATACTGAGGAATCCTTTTTTCCTTAATCTATTACATTGCATGTTATTTGTCTATGTTGATTAAAGAAAGAGAGCATTTTCAAAAGGATTTTGAAAATTCAATGACAAATCACCTATCATACATATTATCATCTGACTACCAACTATCAAATGATACTTTATGAAAAAGTTTAAAATATTTTAAAAACACAACTCAACCCTCCATTCTTGCATTTTTCCTAATTTGTACAAGAAGTGTTGCCAAAGAAGCCATGCACATTCAATGTTAATTCTAGAGCATTTAATGCGTCTCTAAGCCTCAAAGCATGCTCAATGACACTTTTCTTCCGAAGCTCTCTATATATAGATCTTTTGGAAGAAGGATGACTTACGATGACAACAACAAAATTCTTGCTGCAAGAACGTGCACAAGATTTCAAACTACTGAGCCTTGTAGTTGTGAGAAGGAACTCCAAGCCTTGCTATAAAACATGTACAAGATCTCAAACGTCTAAGTTTTGTAGTTGTGAGAAGGAACATTATTTGTGTTCCTTAACAACCTAGAATAATAATAACCCTTGTATACATTGTAAGACGCTACCTCTCTTTCTAGTGAGCAAATATGTGATATTTTAGATCAATTCTTTGTAAACCTCTACGTCTAGCCAAGATTGATTGTGTTTCAAACAATATTCAATTTTAGCCAAGAGTTGTTGCAGTCCAAATAATACTCATTTTGAGCCAAGAATGGTTTCGATTTAAGTAATACTCAATTTTAGTCAGGAATGGTTAAGATCCAAATAATACTCAATTGTATTGTATGACAATAGTCTGCCTTGTTATCCTTAATCTGTTAATTGAGAACTCCTCGTAGTCTTTGATAACAAATGAAATAGTATAAAAACATAATATAAATCTCTTTTATGCCTTACATTTTTATATTACATGTTATTTAGTTGTAACTAATATTAGAAGGAGAATTTTTCAAAAAGTCTTTTTAAACATTTCATTTGTCAAACTTGAAGTTGTGACTTACAATCTCCACCAAAAGCAATCTCTTAAGAGAAGCTTTTTGACAAATTGTCTATCAACTAAAACTATCATCTAATTATACATCATCATATGATACCTTGCAAAAATTTCAAAAGCTTTAAAAACACTATTTAACCATCCTTTTTTGTGCTTTAACCTATTGTTCATAGTAATGTTATAAGAGTTGTAGTTAAAGATTCCTTTAGTTGTAGCATGAGTCAAGCATAATTTTTAATTGTTATGAGTTTTTCTTTATATTCGCTCGCCATATGTTTATATTGTGATCATACTTAGTATAAAGAGAGATAATTTTACATATTAGAATAATAATTCCAAATAAACTTAAAAATATTATTGTATTTCTTTTTAATTTTAAATACTTTTATGTATATTTATTAACCTAACATTATTTTTGATCATATGTATAAAACTTTTATATGTACACATATGTTCGTACTAGTGTAAAAGAGATTTTTTATGTATATTATTTAAGGTTTTTTACATCTTTTAGTAGTTTGATATGAATGTAGACGACATAATTTTATGTGAGGTCAAACATCTGATGTAAGAACTTTTATTTTACATCAGACCGAAAAACAACAAACATAAATTTGTAATAAAAAAGAAGTTAAATTGTCCAAATTTCACATCGAACCATGCACTATCTAATATAAATTTACGTCGGGCTTGGTACAGTCCAACGTAAATGCATGGTCGGATTTAAATTTTGGACATCTTTTTCTAAAAGTTGTATTTGTTTTTGCTTCAAACCAAAACCTAAATACAAAATTTTTTTCAATAATAATAAATAAACATTTCAAACAAAAAATATACAAAATCACCTAATATAACCTAAAAACTTTATGAACAACAAAATAAAACTATATCATCCAAGTTGGAGAAGGAAAAGTGTTCATTGTTCTTTCAGTTTTTGGATGTCATTCTGGAACAACGGAGATTTATCATTGAAGATATGAATGAAACATTTACCCACGTGATTATGTTGTGATCATAAAGTTAAATACATACCATCTTATGTTTAAATTTGTTTACTTCTGTCCAAAAGTCAATGATACCCGCCCAAATAATGGCTCTCATTCAGTACATCATGTAGTAGTCACTTTCTAATGAGTCTGGTTGTTTATTACACTAAAATTAGAAAGAAGTGACAAAAATTAATTTCATACATCTTGGACATAAAGTAATTATTATATGTATTAAAAGATGTCTAACCTTATGATAGATGAATTATAGTGACTTTGGTCTGCTCCTTCCATTTAAAATGTTTGTGTCAGCCATAACTCTAATTAAAATAAAAATATATGTTAGTCCAAATACACTTATACTTACAATGTAATGAAAAATGTAAAACTTACCCTTGTAATAAGCTTTTCATTTCCTGACTAGGTTTTCTTATAGGGAACAAAACCACACTACTATGTAATTCCGAAGAATAATTACAATCAATTATCGATGAGACCTACAACAAATGACAAAGAAATCGTTATATAATTAAAATAATTTAAAAAATACAATGCAACATGTTTGATTATGTATTTCCCTCAAATCTTGGCGTATTTGATTTAGATAACAAATACAAGGACAATAATATGTCTTATTTATAGGTTTTTCGTTTTAGCAAGCAAAGTGAAAGAACTCATCAACTCCTATTTCATACTCTTTAATAACGCAATGTGCCTTCATCCAACATCCCTCCATTACCAAGTATGTTACAAACTCCATCATCATGAATCATACAATATGAAATTCTCAATTGAATGTGAGGTTTAGGATTTAGGGTCATCTAATTGAAGATGAGGTTCTACCTATTCAAGAAAACATTCTTCATAATTTTCTAACACGTAAAAACAAAATTTATTATTATAAATTTGATAAAGTTTCGACAGTATTTCGCATTGATATCCAAAGTACATAAAATGAAAATGGTCACAAATTATCACATTCAAGTATGCACCTAGAGAATAACACAAAACGGTTTGAATCAAAATTTTATCAAATTTAAGCATAGACTTAAAATGTATAGGCATTAACAAATTATGAAAAATAATTTTTTCAAATTGCCCAATCTAAAAATTCAAGATTTAATACAAATGATAAATGTTTAACCATTAGTTAATGCATGCATCAATTATACTTAATGTAAATAAAATTAATACAACAAAAACATACAATATCACCCAAAGATATTATAATACAAATTACTTATATGACCAGACTAAACTTTTCTTAAAATATATTATATAAATTACCTATAATTTAATCTCTAAAATTATGAGGAAACTAGTGACTTAATAATTAAGTGCCTCTTAGGAACTAAAATAATTAATTAGTCCCTATCATTTTTTTCTATTTCTAAATTTTAAATTTCAATTTAAAAATCTAGTAAACATTCATCTATGACAATAATTGACTTTAATAATTAATTTCATTATTCAAAATTTTAAATTTATATATCTAAATAACATAATACAATTTCAATATCAAGTAACTAACAATAATTCAAGTGATGAATTGTTGTGATTAAAATCTCAAAAAACAGTAGGTATCAACTTCAAAAACACAAATGGATGGTTTAGATCATTAACCCCAGCAAAAAATACAAACTAACCCAATTGAACAAAAATGATCATTGTGGAAAATCAATCATACGAAACCAAGAAAGAAAATGAGCCAACTACCAAAGAAGTCTCTGCAACCTCACTACAACCACCCTCACAAAGAAAATAGAAGAGAAAAATTGAAATTACGTATTCAAAATTTACATCGGATTGTTAAGTGATCTTATATAAATTTTAAACTGTATGTTATATCCTATACGATTTAATGTAAACTCTTTATTTTATTTTATTTTCAAAATTACTACACACTTTTTTTTACGTCGGGGGCAGGAATAGATGATAGAAAAGTCATTTTTTTCACTAGTGCCACCTAATATAAATATATTTTCTGGTACGTTACATTCAAGCTAGTATTGTTCTAGGTGGTAAAACCACTTCAAAAGAGTTTCTTTTAGCATTCATAATAGTTGTTTACAACTAATCACATGATCCCTTCCACTGATAGTAATTGGAGTTTGGAAAACTGCTAAATAGAAGTGTGAAAATTTTGTTCTATTGTAGACTTACCTCAATGTTAATCGCTCAAAAGTTATCTACAACTGCAACTTGAAATGGTTTCTTATAATTGGTTATCGTCATTGAAGTAATTTAATGTTGAATTGTATTCCAGGTGTTACTGTCTCCTCTCTCATTATTTTACTATTCTCAAGTTTATTTCCTACCAACTTCACTTGATCTTGATATGATTGGATGAGCTTAAACAAGTGTATCAAGAATAGTTTTATACAAAACCTATATTTATTATGTTACTCTTGTTTTGTTTTTGTATTACAAGAGGAAAGTAGTTCATACCAAACCGGATTTTGGGAGTCTAAGTTTGATTGGTTAAAAAACATTCTAACTTATTTAAATATGATAAACATTTTTTAAGGCTTTGGTCTGACATAAATGAAAGTCTAACCTAACCTATTTAAAATTCTATTTTATTAAAAATACCGAAATAATTGTGTTATGGGCCTAAATAAATCCATAAATAATTATAATCTTTTTATGTTTATGTGATATATTCAGAGAAGTCATAATAACGTTTTTATAAATTAGCTTATGCATAATTATATTTAGTTAATGCAGAAATCAATTCTATTTCTTCTTATTTTTTCTGTTATAAATAGAAAAATTCGTTTCAGCATATCCTAAATCTAACTTTGTTTTAAAGTATGAGAAAAGGATATAGATTATAGATTTTTTTTTTTTTTCAAATATCTTCACCTATTTTCCCTGTATTTATCTCTAATCCATTATAAGAAACTTGTACGACAACATACAGAGTGCCATACAATGATGAATTTTCAAAACATTAATGGTTTTGTTCTCATAAAGATGGCAATTTCGTAAGACTACAAATGCTTGGTAAAAGTACAAACAAATATTCAAATTAAAATTATTTGTTAAGACAGAACAGTTTTTTTTTTTTCTCACCGATATATGATTTTTATATGGAATGTATAATTGCAATTGAAAAATAAAAACTAAAATGCATTATCCACATTGAATAAATCCATTAGCCACGATCATATAACTACATAACTATCTCAACCTTAAACGCAACACAAGAGAACCACGAAACAAGTCGTTGTGTTTAAGAGAAACTCTCTCTCCCATATTAGGTTCCCTCTTCACCTTCCCTGACCTGATAAAGACATTGCAAGCCCCACCACCATATCTAACTTAGGTAACTCCACTTCCACCTTTATTCAATTCAAAATATCTAAGCTTATATTATTACTATCTTTTGTCATTCATTTAATAATATGAGATCACAATTATAATTTTGCAACCTTCAAAATAAATAATTACATGATTATGTAACGAAAAACAAAGAACATAACTAATATCACTGAAAAAATGTATTTAAAAATGTACAGAAAACATACCTACAGAGAAGAAGAGAAGAGATTCATAAAAAGAACACTATCCTAGTAAACTTATACTAAAATGTTAAAGAGAAACATAACCAAGAAAATAAATTGATTAAAATACAACTAACCATTTTCAGTTTTAATAATTGTGTGGATTTATCTCTTTATCCTCCTGCAAATTGAATGTAAATTTATATCTAACATTCAGTTTGGGTCTTGATAAGAGAAAAGTGATCATAGCAACAGTCTTCGTTAAGAGATCAATTAGTTAAAGTTAAGATGGTGTGTGATTGATTATGATTTCTTCTTGTGGTGCCTTTTAACAAACCACAAATCCAATCCATAATGCTTTGATTTTGAATGAACAACACTTAGATTGTCACACCATATCAAAATGGTTTGATTAACTTAATTTGAAGTTTAGTGAGAGGAGACTTTAACCGTCTTTTGAGCAACAAAAGCAGTCATTACTCTAAATTCAACTTTAATGTTGGATTTACACATTGAAGGTTGCTTCTTTCAACCCACAAAACTTTATGGATTTCTAAGATACAAAACCCAATAGTAAACTTCATCTCAAGAGAATCAAATACCTAGTTTGCATAATAGTAAATTGTAATATTGAGGGTTTGAGATGATTGAAAAGGTAAGTCATGGTCTATGTTTCCATTCATGTATCTGAGGACTCTCTTTACTATTTTTTAGTGATGATTGAAAAAGTGAGTCATGCTATTAGTGATGATTGAAAAAGTGAATCATGTTATTACTAAAGATTGAAAATGTGAGTCGTGCTATCAGTTTAGTCAAAGCGATCCTTTTCTATGGCTTTCACACCCCATCAATTTATCTCTCACTTTTCCCGACTCGATCTCTTGCAAACTTTCAGATGATAACTTTCTCACTTGGATGCAATCGTCAGAATCAACCATCAAATGGTTTCGTCTCAAGAAACACATTCAAAGTATTCAATTGATTCCTAAAAAATTTTTTGAACACAGGGGATGAAGCAAAAGTTGTTTTGAATATAAAAAATGAAAAACGTGAACAACAAGACAATATATTGAAATTGTGGTTATTGGAGTCAATAGATGCTAAGCTCAAAGTCTGTGTGATTGGATAGACTTGGTCTTTTGAAATCTTGAAAATCTTACACATGAATTTTGCATCTCAAACAAAATCCAAAATCAAGCAATCAAAATATCAATTACACAATATCAAGAAACAAACATTAGTCATATATCTTGTTCAAATCAAGAAAATTCTTGTAAAAAGTGGATCTTTCCTCACTCACTCGTGATGAACACATCAATGCCAATTTTTATCGTCTTCTAGAAGAGCATTGATGGATTCATCACCTCATATCTCACTCACTATTTCTTTCAACGTCACTACCATCAAGAGAATCTTCATGCATCAAGAAGAACAATTAGAGAAGCATAAAGAAAGACATTCAACTCAGATTTAAGTAAATTTCATGCATGCTCAAAATCAAAACAATAAACCTCTCAAACTTCCAATCAAGGATGAGGTCAAGGATGTGGATGTCAAAGAAGACGTCATTATGGTGGTAGATCCAACTTTGGCCGAGGTCATGGTACAAAACTAGTTGTGTGGAGGAACCACTAACAATGCTTTTAATTGTTGGCACTAGTTTGATAAGAATTTTACTGAACCAAGTCTAAATCAACCTTTTGTACCTACATCTAACACTGATAAGACCAATATTCGAGTTATGCTTGCAGTTATCACCAACTCAAATACAATGGATGATTCTTGATACCAAGACATAGAAGCTACCAAATCATTTAACACCTGATCTTTGCTAATTTGATCATTAAGAATGATTATAAAGGACTAGATTGTATGTTTATAGAAAATGATAAAAGTCTTAGCATATCACATGCAAGACATTATATCTTCACTCAAACTAATTTTAATATGAAATTTTCTTTGCTTAATCGGCTTTATATTCCTTTAATTAAAAAAAAAATCTTCTACGTGTATCTCAATTTGCAAAGGATAATCATGTTTTTTTTTTTAAATTCCATCCTGAAATTTGTATTATTAAATCTTAGGCAAGCAAGGAGTTTAACATAGAACATGAAACAAATATCATGTAACGAGGAATAGATAACATGAACAGTAAGAGATGAAGAATAAAACATACATCATTGAATATACATCTTTCTATAAATGTATAGAAAATACATAGATGTATAGAAAATGTACTTACAACAAAAGAAAAGGAATGTATAAAAAGAAAACTATTCTAACAAACTTATACTAAAAATCTAAAAAAAAAAACAAAATTAAGAAACTAAACTGGTCAAAATACAACCAACCATTTTCAATTATAATAATTATGGATTTATCATTTTTATATTAAAAAATTACTTTTCTTATTTCTTAATTGTCCATGTGGCTGTCCTAAAGATTGGGTTGAAATAATAGGCACAATTAAGTTATTTGTGTAGTGAAATCTTGTTCATCTCTAGGTCCATACCCCTTATAGCAAGTGAATTGAAGACTCAATACCTCATACATGTCCCTAAAGTTCTTAAGTAAACAAGATTAGTGTTTGAATTAAATTGGGCCTCTAATTATTTTATATACCAATTCTTAATACACGTTTAAATAATCATTAATGATTTTCATTCTTTACACAACATATATCTTTATCTTAGCACACACACACGACACGCATATACACACACATGCATGCACACACATGCATGCAGACACGTGCGCGCACAGATACACACAACGCACAACTAAAGATTGGCTTGAAATAAGAGGCACAATTAAGTTGCTTGTGTAGTGCAATCTTGTTCCTCTCTACATTCATACCCCTTATAGAAAGTTAATTTAAGACTCAATACCTCTACATGTCTATAAAGTTTCTAACTAAACAAGATTAGTGTTTGAATTAGATTGGGCTCTAACTTTTTTTATATACCAATTTTTAGTTACATGTTTAAATAATCATTAATGAGTTTCATTCATTACACAATATATATCTTTATCTTAGCACACATACCCATACACACCCACACATGCACACACACACACCCACACCCACATATGCATGCACACACACACATGCACACATGTACACACAAACACAGACAAAGAACACTAAAAGCATAAGATACAAAAAATTAAATCAATATACAAACCAATCATAACCCAAATATATCACAAAAAAAGTCCAACATGTTCTATCTCATCCATTCTAAAACACTTTAGATCCACACGCAAACTTACACATCATATGTATACAATACAAACAATATAAAATAGATGCCTTCTATGATATTAGTGTTAAGTATGTCACACCAAAGATTAACACCTGACTTAAACTAAGTACTTTTGTTTACATTCGGATCTCAACTCAAGGTAGGTTTCACTACAAAAAAAAGAGAAAAAGAAAAATATGCATCCATAAATATATATCAATAGTACAATAACCATCATACGTGCGAAAACCTTAAAAAATTCAATCCAATTTAATATACATCAACTCAGTGCATATCTACATAATTATTGAAATACAAGTTTAAGTATGTCAACTATGACATTATCATACAATTACACACTCCTACATTAGTTATTTGAACATAAATATAAATTAGCTTCCATTTTAAGTCACTTGAGTGTCCTTTAACATATAAAATAGGAAAGATTTACTAAAGTTAAGCTCTAAAATAGTTAGTTGAGCGATGAATTGTATCACTTGAGAATCATGCTAACACTTGAATGATATATTATTGTAGGAGAAAAAGTTATTTCGCCATGATTCTTGTTTAAAAAAAAAGTCACTTAATTATATATCTATCACTTTCGGTAAGCCTTTTTTATATATTTTTTAGAATCTCACCCTCTCATCACTTGAGCGATCGATTTTCACAAAAAAAAAAAGATAATTGCTCAATCATCCGTTTAAACAAATAATAATCTATCTAATTGATCAAACAATAATACCTTACACCAAGTCAAAAATTCCAAAAAAAAAATTGTAGTTCAAGTTTCTTTTTCCTAAAATAAAACCTAGTTTCTTTTTTCTTTAAATCATAACTGATATTAATTTTGGGACTACTATGATAATATCATATACTCTTTAACTTTTTTATGCATTTCGTTTTACCGCTAAAAAGAATGTAACTACATATTATATTTGATGATTTAACTTAACTGATAAGAAGATTGATTAATGCTAACGAAGCCTTTTTGGTACTAAAATTGGTCTATATTAGTGACTTTAAGAACATTACCATCTTGGTTAACATTGAGTGATATCACCACTAATTGCTGATAAAAAATATTGCGATGAATTGACTAATCAACTGTTAGATATAATAATATATATGATTTGTAATTTTGTTGAAGAGGAGAGACTTGAAATATAATTGCTCCGAGAAATAAATTTTCAATCATTAACAGGTAGGGCAAGGGGCAAGAGAAAGGAAACAGAATAATGAAATTTTATTTCTCCCTTCACTGGAAAACAAAAAAATAGGGTGAATCTTACCATATTTTTTCTGTCTTTCCATGAATAGAAAGTAAAGGTGGAGAAGAAAAAAAGTTGGTTCGTTCCTTTTCATAATTGATCCAGATAGTTGCTTGAAAAATATATATGCATGGATGCTTTTAGCAATTCCACAATTCAAAATATGTTTATGAAAATATTTGTTTATATGTTATTTAGGGTAGAAATAGTGTAGATTGGACGATAGACTTGCATTATACGAAAGAATTTAAGTTACTATATTATTATACTTTTAATAATATATACAAATTATGTATTTATTTAACTTAGTATGTTTCACTTATATAAAAAAGTTAAGTTTAAATTTATTCAAATATAAACTTATTATGATATCTTGAACAACTTCTTACTAGTACGTAGTAAGTATGGCATTGTAATAAAATTTTATATTTTTGTATAATCTTTTGTTTTAGATTTTTATTAGGTTTTGTAATTGTTTTTATTTTTTTATAATTAAAAGTTTTTTAAACTCTTAACTTTTAAGAAGCTTGAATGTGGCTTAGTAATTATTTTTGTTTTTCCCATTATTCAGTGAAAATTATAGAAAATAATGTACATTAGGTTAGTAGTCCGTCACTTATATTAGTAATCTAAAGACAGATATTAATAGAACATTGAATTTTGAAATAGTTCAAACTTTTAGGATTTCTTTGATTCTTTTAAGTAATTTGTCAAAAAATGATTTCTCGAACATTTCAACCAGCCATTCTTTAATTTTACTATCTATTTTGATATTATTAGCCATTTATTCCTTTTAATTATTGTCTTGAACCGAGTTTTAATTTAACTTATTCATGAGAAATTCAAAATATAATTTATATATATTAAAAAGTGGTTATTAAGCGAGTATTTCCATATATGGAAAAAGTGAAAATTGAGTTATTGAATCACGAGTTGAAAACGAGATAGGCGCAGGGATGCGCGAATACGATAAAATAGGGCATGAGTTGCACGCGCCAATGAATGCGCTCAATGCCCACTCTCTCTCTCTTCAACGACCCTTCAAAATATCTGGCTCACATTACCCCAAGATATTATCTGCCGGATGACGTGGCACCTCAACGACGGCACTGACACGTGTAAAAGCGAAGCCATGTGGAGCCTTTTTCCTCCCCGCATACACCCTCTCTTCCCTTCAACCGAACACAGAGGGTTTCTTCTTCGCGAAAATTCCGATCACGCTCCATGGAACCTCACGATCTCCGGCGCCACCTCTCGCCGCCGCTCTCCACCGATCCCCAACCATTGCCCGACGACCTCACTCGCTCCACCTCTGACTCCTCTGCCGTCACCCTCGAGGACACCTCCAAGGACTTCTCCTCTCATTCCGCGCCCGCTCCGCTTCTGGTAACTTCACTCCTTTTCCAATTCATCTTCCCAACATCGCAACGGATTTTCGATTTCGCTTTTCTTTCTTGATTTTGTGGTCCGAGCTTCTGTTCAGGAGTTGATCTTAGAGGTTTTTGGCGTAGCACGACGACGACTTGCCTGTAATTAGCCGTTTGAATTCTTGGTCTTTTTAGTGCTTCTGCATTTTTTCTGTTTTGGTGTTTGAGCTCGCAATTATGCTTCGCTTGCTTTCGCTGGCTAGTGTCTGATATTTGTTGGTTAAATTCTGCAATTAATGAATCTGAAATCTGAAACCCGGGGTGGGGGTAGAGAATGGTACTAATATGATGAATAGCATCTAATAACTGAAATTGATAATCGTGTTATAAATTTGCAGACAGTTTCCTCTTCTGTAAGATTTGAGTCTGACCGTGGATGCTAACACTTTGGAATCAATTTTGTTCTTCAATCTCTTATGTTTGGCCTCTTAAAGAGTGCTTGTTTCACTCTTTTGTCTAGAATTGATTATACCGTTTAGCATCTGTGGTTTCGCAAATGATTTCAGTACAAGCAACGGGTGTGCTTTTGGTTTGTGTCTATTGCTTGAATGGAGATATTCTATGGTGTCCCTTTCTCCTTTGCACGTCAACTCATATGTGCGTCAAAAAGCTTATTTTCTATTTTAATTGAAGCTGATGTAAAATACTTGAAGAAGCTTTAGGCAGTTAAATGAAAAACTTATAGATAATGAGATATTTAACTCAGAGGATGCGTCATTTAAATACTTTTGATTGGCTCTTGGTTTTCAGATTATCTAGTCTTGGTTATTGGAATTATAATTAAAGTTTTTATTAGTTATATAGCCAACTAATTTGGTTCCTACATGGGCTTAAATCGCTTGTTGCTTGACATGACTTATTTTCAAAGGCTATTTATTAAAGCTTATTTGTTTGCTGATAAATATGATAGTTTGAAATTGACAATATTAAATTGTATTCTATGTTCGTGATTTCTAGTGAAGATGGGAATTTTTCTCTTCATTTAGTTGGTAAGAACATACTAAGCTCAAATATTTTCCAGGATGTGTCAACTAGATGGACGGATCGGCAGCACAGTCTATATATTCGTTCTTTAGAGGCCTCATTTGTGAATGAACTGCATCGTTCTATGCATTTACGTTGTCGGAGCATAAAAAATAGCACACATAATATGCCTAAGCAGGTCAGACATAACTTCAAAGATCATGTCTGTAGTGTGGATAAGTGTTAATTTTTGTACATCTCACTGCACGATTATGCTTTATTATCTTTTGTTGCTTTCAGACTCTGGCTCTACAAGATGCCTGCCAGAAGAGGATCAACCTTGAAAGAATTTCACCTTTGTTTGAGAGCACAGCTGATTCTCATGTTCTTACAGGAAGTCAATACGAACTTACATCTGTGGATGGAGGCTGTAGTTTGGGAGAGCCTAGGACCTGCAACCATGGCTTGCTTTGTGATAAGGAAATTCATGCAAGAGGAAGTTCAACATTTATTGACAGGTCTCCAAGAAGTTTAGAGAAGCAATGTATTTGCCGCTCATTCCATCTAGAATTGGCTTGCAGTACTACAGGTACCTACAATTTTATTTCTTTTTATGCGTATTGGCTATCGTAAGCTAGAATATGATACTTTCTATCACCCCATCATTTCTTGATCCTTCCGCACATGTCTGTCATATATATTCAGATTTTTTCCTTTCTCAAAATACCTGCATATAGTTTAATCAGAAGTTATATTATCAAATTATTTTGGTCAGTTATTTAAGTTCACAGAACATGGAGTTACTCAGTTTTTATGGGGTCTAAATGATCTGTCTTGTACCAAATAACAAAGGAAGCTGTGTGTCAATTAGTTTTTGAGTTTACCTGCTGTAAAAACTTATCAATGCTGGCTCGTAGTACTCTTGGTTGAGGATCTGTGGTTAAAGACTACCAGTTATATTATGAAGTTAATATTTTTTAAAATAATTTGTTACTGGCAAAAGGGTGTTTCCTTGGCAGTTGGCACAATGGTAAAGTTGTGATCTTGCTGGAGATCGGAGGTTAAAATCCTGGAAATTATCTCTCTGCTTGCAGGGATAAGATTGTACACATCTACCATCCCTGGACTGTACTAGGCGAAAAATAGCCAATGCATGTCATTATATTGCGGTTGATGATGACTGGAGGTGCTAAATAATTGAGTTGAGCACTTATAGTTCGGGACTGACTCATGAAAATAAGAAATAACTGAAGTTTGACTACGTTATTTAAGAGTAAAAAATACTACAGCTTGAGCTTGGTGTAGTTTAACTTGTACATGGATTGATTATCTTTTTAATTGGGTTTTGGCTTTAAATAATTTTATTCGTTAATTGGTATTCAATTATCAATAGATACTTTCATGTTAGCAAGTGAAGTAAAGTTGTATCAAAATATAATTTTATATTCATAATAATAACTTAGAATCTGGAAAAGAAGCTTTTGATGATGAAAATGGTATAAATATTTTTAAGAAAGTTCATTGGTATTGTTTGAGCTAAAGTTGTTGTGTTCTTAAGCGAGAAGCATTCAAAGTGTATTTTTTTATTCCTGCTCCATCATGCAAAATGCTTGGGGTTATGTATAGATAAGATGATGACGGTTAAAGATGTCCTCCTTTTCTGGGGTATGGACCTTGCTGAACAAGGTAGTACCAACTAGGAAACCTCACCGTAAGTTAACATCGCAGAGAACAGGGTCCTGCATATACAGTGCTTTCCGCTGTTAGTTATCTTTCATAGGTCTTTAAATATCTGAGCTCGACTACAAGCATAGGAGCCTAAAACTAGGATCAGACTCAATCTGAACATCACAAAGCCGGATGGTACCATTACCCCTTTAAAATTTGATTTATTGGGTTACTAATATATTTAAGTTAATAATATACAAAATTGTAACTTTCCTAGTGAATACTAATTTACTATTTAGGTATTTAGGTAATACAGACAAATATGAACTACTTACAAAGTATTACTTGAAGTCCATAAATCTTGAGCATGACTCACTTAAATCAAGCCTTAACTTTTAAGTTTGATTTTGTTTGTTCATGAGCTAGACTTTGAGTAAATCACAAACAATGCAACTCATTTACACCACTATTGATGACAATGGACTTCATCTATTTACAACTATAGCAATGATGCTACTTTTTTTTTTTTCTTTATTTCCTTGTGTGAATAAAAGGAAACATGTTTTCCAGATAGAAATAACTATGAATTACTATTAAACCTATGTCATATTTCTTGTGTTTATGCATGGTATGTATAACTTTATGTGCTATTTGTGTATCTCAGTTATGTTCTTGAGGCCGAATCAGTTCTGCAGTCAATATTCTTTTTAACTTTTAGTTGCATGACCACATTGCATTTAAGATTTTTTAAGAAAATTGAAATATTTTCAAATGGTGCTTGTGATTCTTTTTAACATGTACTGAAAAAGGATTAAGAAAGTCAATTTGCACATGACATTTTTTTGGAATAATAATATTTTGAAGGCAATTATTGAAGCCTTTGTGTGTAAAATACTCTAATTTAAACTTCAAACCAACCTTGGGTGGGGGTGGGGTAGGGGGCGAGTGACAGAGTATATTTTGATTATGGGCTTTCATAGATATTCGATTTAGTTTATTTCTATGCTGAGAGTTGGAAATTTAGTGTGGATGATTTATGTACTCCTCGGCAAAAGCCTTGTTCCTCGTACGTACAATGGGTTTACAGAGTACCTCGGCTCCTGTTCTCCTGTTCTAATTAAGTACTTATAAACCCTGTGACAACATGTTGTACTAACTAACCACTAGTTTCACTTAATTTTCTTATGATGCTTGGATTAGTCGAGTAAAATCAATGCAATGCACTGGCAGAATTTATTGTGATGATAATTTTTGTGGGAAGTAAATTAATAATCTGTCCAACTTAAACAGGGAGTTATTGGGTCATCCTTGGACAGAGGTATCAGTGTTTAGTAGTACAATGCTTGTAGTTCTTAAAGAACAGTATACTGTAAAAGAGCATATCAAAATTTGAATTTTGAATCAAATATGAGCTGTTTTGAGCTTTAACTGAGTGGGAGCAAATATCTGTTTGCTCGCACTATCCTTTTAAATAATTTTTGAGACTTCATGATAAGGAATAAAGTTGTTCAATAGATTCTTCTGTAGTTTTTCTTTTGGTGATTTATTCAATCATTCTATTTTTCTATGTATTTTTGATAGAGGTCACCGATCAAAACTTCAAGGATGAAGAAACCAAGTCAAGCTGCGTGCCCTTGGTGAAAAGGTTGAAGAAAGCTACAGCTGATGGTTCAAGCAGTGATCAACTAGCGTGGAATCTTTATTCGTTGTCTAATAAAAATCCCAAATAACTTGGATTATCTTGCATATCTTTTCAAATTCCTTTAACCTGCTGTGCCGTTTGGAAAACTTCACACAGATATTTCAACTACTAGTAATGCAACCTCAGAAAATAGAGGACATGAATTGCTATCAAAACCCCCAGAGTACTATTTCCCAAAGTCTGATTTGCCATACTTTCTAAGGGGAAGGTAAGAATAGCAACACATTGAAGCATCAGCTTTTACGGTGGATGCTGATACAAATTAGAGAATTGACGATTTTCTTGGTGCCCTTTCAAGAATTTGTTGAGACTTCTGTAAAGGAAAATCAAGCCTTACAACAACTGCATTCTTGTGGAATTTTGCGCTGGTTAGGTTATCCATGGGTGTTTGATGTAACATAGTGTGACGAGAAACTATTAATAGCAACTTGCTTAGACATAGTAAAAATTGTGATTTTATATGATTTTTTGTCAGCGAATTTTCGGATGGTTAACGAACTGTTTAGGCATTCCAAGATTAGTATTACATTTCTTTAGTTAGCTTCATGAAGTTTTATTACAATAATTGTACTTAAAAGTACTTGAAAAGATAAAGTTGGAGTTGTATTTTTATCAATGATTATTATGACTTTCTTTTCTTAGCAATGAGATTTATTATTTTGGTTCCGGCATCTGTTTATGTTCGTTGAACTGTGGTTTACTAACTTTTTCTTCTCCCCATTGTGTCCCGTAGTTTTTGGGTAGTGGTGCAATTAAATTGTCTTTCAAGAATTCTTGGTCTCGTTCATCGTATCAAAATGTTAACTGTTCAATTAGTGTTGTTGGAAGTCGTACTGGACGTATCATGTACTTGGTTAGATTTATTGTGAACTCGTAATTTGTAAATCTCCTACATGCAATGTAGCTTGTAATGTAATGATGAGAAATTGAGGCAAGACCACTTATTACTCCTCCTGATTTTTTTAATGGTCAGATTTTTCAACAATTCTTTCAAAATTTATTTAACTGTTATTTTTAAAATTTAAAATAATACTACTTTTTTTTGTTATTTGTATTTTTACTATTCATATCACCTTTAATTTCTTTTCATATATGCATTTATAATAATATAGAATGAAAAAAATATGAAATAAAAATACTTATAAATATTTTATTTAAATAAGAAAATTTATTCCATTTCTTAATTTATTTTAGAGAAATTTTAAATAACACTTATAAAAGATCGAATCCCTTTCTATTAAAAAAATATAGGAACGCGATGATGATCATTATTTTCTTAGGCTAATTATAGTGCAGCATGATCCATCAGAACAATTGGAAGATTCTTTACCATATTTCCTTGCTGCATAAAAGAGTGGAGGGTAGGAATCTTATTTAGTGAGGTGTTGATACTTTACACTAATAATATATTATAATGAAAACGTGGTAATGAATGTGATTTGTGCAACTAAACTCTAGGCCTTGAGGCTCTTCTTTTAAATTAGTTCGCCAGCTTTATTTTAATTAATCGAGAAATGAGGTGTAATGTCCTTGTGGGAAATGTAATCTCATTGTTGGAGATTTTAGAATAGGAATGATAATAAAATCTTGATTTTTTTCTTTCAAAATACGTGTTACTCCATTAGGTTATTTTATCAAATTAGTTTAATAAGAAAGATTATATCAATAATTGATTGGTTGATACGTTTTATATATATATATATATATATATATATATATATATATATATATATTTATTCTGAATGTTTATTGGGTTTTGATGAGTCAATTCCTTTCAAATTAACTTATTGAGTTAACTTTTATTTATAATTAAGTTGAATCTGACCAATTTAAATTAATTCTTTTTTATATGAGTTGGGGGTGATGGATTTAGGATTAGTAACTTAGAGACTCAACCTGAGATTCACTGTTATACTTGTTTCATATTCTCTCTCACGTGACACAATTTCTTGCAAACCTACAACTCTGGTGATAATCATCTTTTATTTGTCTTCGTCATTCACCTTCAGTGTTCACTTTCCTTGCATCATAATTCTAACATTAAACAAACAAATTATACCGTCTGGGCGGGCTGAGATGTGCATTTTAAGCTCAAATGAAATAATAGGAGTGTGAAAAATAATCCATTTTAACAGTCCATATAAATTGTCATTCTCTAATAATAACCAAGTTACTTTACAATTAAACACCATAATAATTCTTAAGGAATGTATAAATATGAGGTATTGGAGTATGGAAATAATATCTTTTATTTGGACTAGCCAAAAGCATAAAAACCCTTAACGGCTATAACAAAAACATAAACGCTTTTGTAGTGATGCATCTTCTTCTTTTTATCAATCCTAACATTTTCTTTTCAGTCATTTGTCTCCCTCGTTGGCCTCTATCATATTTCAAAATTAATAAGGTGAAAATCTATTTAGTAATATAAATCGATTTAGTCAGATTTTAGATTGACTGTTTTTACTAAAGTATAATTGTTTTTAAATAGTTGTTTTGAAAACATTTGAAATAAGAAGGAAATAGGACTTTTAGTGAGAATATTGAACATAAAGAAAATTTACGCAAAATTAAGAGCAATTTTAAGGAGCTAAAGGTGTTTTTCTATCCAAAATATTTTAGAAAGAGGTTCTTGGAGTTATTTCTCTTATTTGTGGTAAAAGTGTACTGTGATACATCATCTTTCTTTCAGTTAGGAAAGGTTTTTTGCAACTTGTTTGAGCCAATTTGTTACATACTTAATTGCATATTTGTTTGTATATTCCAATTTCATTTGTTGTATTGGGTTTTAGTTTATATTTGAATAGGTAGAGGTGTAGCAGGGTGTTGCATAAGTTCTTGGTGAATCTTAAAGGTAAGATTGGGTCTTGATTATATTGTATGTACAATTGAATTGTGTTAGTGGAATTTTTTGCAAGTTTGCAAATAAAACTAAATGTAGCTTTTGAGAAAGAATGGACCAATATAAAATTCTATTCTTTCTATTCTCTGATTTTGATTTATTTTTAATTTCTTGAATAATTTGTATCTGTATTTTAAAGCTGAATTAACTGATTGTTGGGTTTTAAAGCCGAACATCTATCATTTACTAGTTTATTTTGTACTACAATATGTTTTTTTAGTGTAATCATATCCTATAATATTGTTGTTAATTGATAAAATACTATATTTTGGTGATTGTGTGTTTCTGAAAAATTATATCAACAGATTGGTTTTATGTAATTCTGATTCATTGTAAAATTCTAAGCCATTGTTCTGCAAATTTAATTAACTGTATTCTTGTCAGGATTTCCAAATTGATTTTATGTGATTGTTTGCGAATTATAATTGGTTGATTTTGTTGGACATCCAAGACTACAGTAAATTAGTTTAATTGAAATTATTCATTCTTATAAACTTCTTTTTACAAAAAATTAATAAAGTTTAATTTACTCCCTTTTAAACTCAATAATTTTTTTTTTTTCACAAACATGCGTATTCTATTGATACATGCACCCTCAAACAAAACGAAGTTCACACCTGACATTTAAAAAAAAAAATCATATCAAACTTTGAATATCTTTCCTAGATATCAATTATTAGAATAAAATGATTGAGTTCAAGAAAAGATAAATTGAATTGAACCTTTTACAATATTCGAATTTAGAGAAAGAAATATTTATTCAATCTTTAAACAAGATATCTATGTTACAGACAATATAAATCTTTTTAGAGTTTAAAAGAGAAAAAACAAAAACAAAAATTTATACTAATTTATTCTATAACTAAACATATTTTCAGTTTTCACTTGTCAAACAACACCAATCATATCAAATTAGTATTTTTTTCAAATATTACAAACACTAAAAAAACAAAAAACTACTAAAAATACAAGTCTTAAACCTTAAAAGAGTTGATTCTAACTTCCTGTAAGACTCTTATTGTAAGAGTAAATGGAAAATCCTAGACTTAGTAAGAATTTTAATATTAAGTAACGTTAAAATAAAATCTTCATAAAAAAAGCATTTTTCTTATAATAAATCTATTTTTAAACACTTCCCATTTATAAATTTATGTCAAAATATCTCTAAATTACGTTTAAAGTTAACTCAAAATATATAAAACAATTAATTATTATAATGATTATTCTATCTTATTACATCTAGATCACCAAACACTCTCTTTTAAATATCATGGTAAACTTCTTTTTTTATCAATGCATTGACCTCAACATCAACCCAGTTCATGCTAGATGGAAGATGAGAAACAACCTTCAACGGCTTTAACACTACCACACTATAATAATTTACACACCGACGATCATATATGCATATAAAAAAATAGGTTAAATAAGTTATTTGTACATTGACTATCATATATTAGTACATCGACTAATATCATAATAGAATTAATATAATTACATGTTAATTCCATTTCTTTAAAAAAAAGTTACTCTGAAGACTAAATTGATATGTTTATTAAATATTAGGTATAAAAAATGCTGACACTTTTTTAAAGACATTAAGTTGAATACGAAGGAGATATGAAAAACTTATTTAACCTAAAATATAGAAAAAAAAAATTCCAACGTCCACGTACCAAATCTGAACAGAGTAGTCACACTACAACTTTAAGGTAGCAAGTTCCAAATTTTATAGGTGAAATACTAATACTATAATAATAACTAGGAAACACACTGAACTGCTCCATTACCTACCTTTAACAGGTTTGTTATGGTGTTCGCAGTTCTTCAGTTACCATCTCACAACATATAGAATTGTAGAAAGAAGAACAAGTTCAGAGAAACAACCCATCAACAAGATAACATTTAATTTTCATCATCAGCAAATAGAAACTAAGAATTATAAAAAGAACTTTCACTTCCACGATGATGACAATGATAATTTAATTAATTATTACTTATCATTATCTTCGTGTATTGTTTGTTCCTTGCTTCAAACCAAAGCAAAGACGAACAGACAATTATGTATATAAATTTTAAGATTTATCTTTAAAATTACAGAATCTCATTCCCTTAATCTCTTCTTGCCTAATTAGTTAAAGCACTATAAATAATACAAAGACAACTTAAATTGGAGGATAGTGTGATAAAACTCTATTTTTATCAGCAAATAACACCAAAAATATATGAAATTGCATTAAATTTTAATGGTTATATATATTGTGGGTGTAAAGGCATTGTGAATCCATTAAAAATCATCATGGGTATACTTTTTCAAATAGTCATTGGAAAATGAATAAATCTATTACACATTATGTATGTAATTAAATATTTCAGACAATTGGAGATTAATTCAACCTTTTATCATTTTAGTCCATTATTTATTTTAATCTTGTCTCATTATTACTAAATAATAATTTAACTGAATTAGCACTATAGTCAATGCTATAAGAAAATTCTTGTCTCTAATTTGTATCATTATTTTTAGTCAATTTGGACTTAAGAGAACACATAAAGATTGACTTCAAAGAGAAAGATCTAAATTAAATCACTTACGAAAGATGAGAGCAAATAAATAAATAATAGAATAAAATTAGTTAAAGATGAAAATAAAAATATGGACCCAATGGAGCACCCTTGAGAAGCCCAAAAATAAATTTTAGAAGGAGTACCGTTAACAAAACCCGTTTATCCATAGACAGAAATTTAGGAGCAGTATTTTAGGAAGCTTATGTAGTCGTGTTTTTTGAGGTTCTTTTGTTTTTGCGTTGATCCTTCGTTCCACTTAGTTTCACCATACCCCGTAGACTTTGAATATGGAAAATCCAAGCCACTTCGGCGACTAACTCAAAAGCTGCATTTTTTTTTCTTGCAAGGAACCATCCACCCATTACAACAACAAAAACAACAGCAAGCTGTGTTTTTTTGTCATTCATTTTCTTTTCACAAGCACCCCTCATCATGGAATCGTGCCAATAAAGCCAAATTACACCGTTTCCCTTTCATTTTTTAATTTATTTTGCGGAATTGGGAGTTGGAGGCGCAATTGAATGATGGGTCTGGTGACGAATCTTCGAGGGTGGAGAACAGAGGGTGCCCATCAAGAGAGCTTACCCGTTTTGTCTCCGGGTGGCAACCCAAAGAGGAAATGGAGCAATTTGATGCCGCTTGTTGTGGCCTTTGTGGTCATTGCGGAGATCGCGTTTCTGGGTAGGTTGGATATGGCCAAAAACGCCGCCATGGTTGACACCCTCGCTGACTTGTTCTACCGCTCTCGTGCGGTCGTTGAAGGTGACGATTTGGGGTTGGGTGTGGTGGCTCCTGATCGGAATTCTGAATCGGATAGTTGTGAGGAGTGGCTGGAGAGGGAGGATGCTGTCACGTATTCGAGGGACTTTTCCAAAGAGCCTATTTTTGTTTCTGGAGCTGAGCAGGTTTGGTCAATTCTATTTTTATTGTCTTTTTGTTGTTCATTTTCTTTTTAATTAAAAGTATGGTTAGTTTAAGCATCTTCTGGTAGACTTTTTTTTTTTTTTTTTT
>Ga0099824_1003335_pt1 | contig 23442 bp, 33 predicted proteins | sample SiratrowhiteBW_FD_76837 | JGI IMG/M metagenome (GOLD analysis project Ga0099824, IMG submission 76837) | Root nodule microbial communities of legume samples collected from California, USA - Siratro white BW | ecosystem: Host-associated > Plants > Roots > Nodule | place: USA: California... | reverse complement strand
AGAACACAAAATTTTTATCCTGGTTCACCCTTCCTCAAGGGCTACGTCCAATCCTTTGCAAACTAGCAAAGATTTCCACTAAAACAGATCACAAGATCAGTTTACAACCCTTGCTCCCAGCAACTTACAAACTGCTCCCAGCAGTAAACCCACACCTCACTGAACCCCTCAGCTAGTGTGTAACCAGTACAGAAACCCACTCCACCACAACACTTGCAGTCCGCAAGCAACAAAAGGGGCAATATCTCTCTTAGAAAATCTCAAGGAATGTTTTTCGAAAGTTTTCGTTAACTGAAAATGATAGTGCTCATTTCTTTAAATACCCAAATCAGTTTTAAAAACAGCTTAGCTGTCACAATTCAATTAATTGAACAAACCATTCAATCGATTGAATTTGACCATTAGTTTGACCTAGTCAAAGGTTTCAGTTGTAACAATAATAACTGTATTTCAGTTGTAACAGAAATAACTGTCACATTCAATCAATTGTTTTAGAAATTCAATCGATTGAAAAACCTTTTTCCAGCAAAAACATTTTGGGTTATTTTTATTAAAAACAGTTTTAATAAAAATATTCGTGAATCTTTTTAGCACCTCAGAAGTGATGAACCATGCCACTAGTGATTAAGGACTAAGCCAATCACCAACACACAAACCCAACAAAGGACCAAGACCTAATCACCCAACTATCTTCATGTTGGCACAAAGTCTTCACTTTTGAACAATTCTAGTCCAGGTTGGTTCTAACAGATCTTTCATGAGGCAGTCTTCATTAGCTTCACATGCTAAGCCTTGGTGCTCACAATATTGACTTCATCAAATCACATACTTAGCCTTGGTGCTAACAGACATTACCCACGGAATGGAATTGGTGGGTATGACCCACGAACTTGAGTTGGTGGGTATTACCCACGGACTGGAGTTGGTGGGTATTACCCACGGACTGGAGTCGGTGGATATTACCTACAGACTGGAATTGGTGGGTATTAACTACGGACTCGAGTTGGTAGGTATTACCCACGGCTTCATTTACCCACGGACTCAACTTCCGTAGGTAAATTACCTACGCCCAGATTACCTACGGATTTTTGTCAGTGGGTAATCCGTGGGTAATACTGATTTACCCACGGATTTTTGCTGTTACCTATTGATTTTAGCTGTGGGTAAAATCATTTTTTCTTGTAGTGATAGAGGAAGACCTAAAAAACCAAGGCCGCAGAATCCTCAGAAGGAGGCAAGAAGAATAATTACTCGTCGTACGACCTCTACGCAAATGATAACCCAGGAAACATAATCACGCAAGTACAATTACATGGGGAGAATTATGACAAATTGGCCAGGACTGTGAAGATTTCACTTCGAGCTCAAAGAAAGTGGGGATTCATTGACGAAACCCACAAGGAACCAGAAAATGATGCACCTGAACTCGTGGATTGGTGGACAGTCTAATCCATGAATGTTTCGTAGATTTTAAATACAATTGAGCCGAGTCTACGAACCACCGTGGCATATGCGGAGAATGCGAAGACTCTATGGCAGGACATCAAAGAACGTTTCTCTTTTCTGAATGGGCCCTGAATACAGCAATTGAAGACAAATTTAACAAGGTGCAAACAAGAGGGTATGCCCATGGCTGCGTACTATGGGAAACTAAAGGTGTTTTGGGATGAACTAGCAAACTGTGATAAGATTCCCAAATGCACGTGTGGTGGATGCAAATGCTCAATTGGCTCACAACTTGTGAAGCGGAGGGAAGAAGGAAAGTTTCACCAACTTCTCATGGGACTTGATGATGCTAGCTATGCTACTGTGAGGTCGAGTATCCTAGCAATAGATCCCTTACCTTCGTTAAATAATGTGTACACTATCTTGATACAAGAGGAAAGAGTAAAGATGATTACCAAGTCAATGGATGAAAGGGGATTGGTTTTGGGTCTTGTGGCACAAGTAGGCAACAAGGCTAGTGGGAGAGGTGAACGTATTGTGACGTGCTCCAAATGTGGCAAAAACGGGCATGACGTGAAAGAGTGTCTTCAAATAGTGGGTTACCCCGAGTGGTGGGGTGACCGACCAAGGCATGAAGGAAGAGGTGCTGAGAGAGGGTCTAGAAGGCAAGCGTAATCAAGGAACTCAAGCACGTGCTAATGTGGCGTACACTAGAGCAAGTGGCAGTCATGTGAAAAACCTAAAGGAAAATAATCTTGATATGATAGGTTTGACCAGTGAGCAGTGGATGGTATTGGTGAATATGATCAACAAACAAAACTCAAATGACTGGTAAGAGAATTTGGGACTTGTAGATCATTGATAGTGGTGCCTCCAACCACAAGACAAGGTACCTTGGAAAATTTATGTGAAAAAAGGACTATACTAGGGTGCCCAGTGGGATTACCCGACGGTGATTGCGTACTAGCTTGCAAGCAAGGAACTGAAGAAAATTGCGTTGTACAATTCACTGATGAAAAGTGTACTATGTAGAACCGCACCTCGAGGAAGCTGATTAGAGCGGATGAACGAAAGGATGGGCTTTATTGGTATCGTCGGGTGCACAAGACTCAAGCGTATCATGTCAGAGCTGAAAATCAATTGACCCTTCGGCACAAGAGATTAGGACACTAATAATTTAAAATTGTGAAAATGATTTCCAATATAAGTGAGAAATTTACAAGGAATGAGGTGAATAGAATTTGTGTAAAATCCAAACAAACAGGAGATAAATTCCCTTTAAGTGATTATCAAGCATCAAGTATTTTTTATTTGATTCATTATGATATATGGGGACCATATAGAACTTCATCATCTTGTGGAGGCTCATATTTCTTAACTATTACGGATGATTACTCACGAGCAATTTGGATATATTTGATGAAAGAAAAGACAGAAGTGTTAATCACGTTAAAAAATTTCATTGCTTTGGTTGAAAAACAATACAACAAGTGTGTCAAAATGGTGTGATATGATAATGGAACAAAATTCACGTGCTTAAAGTAGTACTTTATGCAACAAGGTATTATTCATCAAACTTTATACATTGGAACTCCACAGCAAAGTGGAAGAGTAAAGCACAAGCACAGACATAATCTAAATGTTGCTCGATCATTGTGATTTCAAGGCAATCTTCCTATTCAGTTTTAGGGACAGTGTGTTTTAACTGTTAGGTACCTAATCAATCTAACATCGTCCTTTGTGTTGGCAGGAAAATCCCCATATGAAGTTATTCATGGAAAAGTTCCAAGTGATGAACACTTGCGAGTTTTTGGTTCTTTGTGTTATACTCATAATCAAAGCAAGACAAAGGACAAATTTTATAATCGAAGCCATAAATGTGTGTTTGTCAACTATCCATTTGGACAAGAAGGAAGGAAGTTGTTTGACTTGGAAAAATAAGTTTTCCTTGTCTCCCGTGATCTTTATTTCATTGAAGAGATGTTCTCCTTCCAAGAAGCCTAAACAACAAAACTGCAGGCTGCTCAAATTGGGCCTCTCATGCTGGAATTTTTTTTTGAAGGGAACACTCCCATTGGGCCGATTTCCAATGCTCTAGAACACTCTCTTACTACACCTAGTATCAAAGAAAGGGGGAAAATGAGCTCCCAGCAGAACACAAAGAAACCATTGTTGATGCCTCCGAAACCAGAGCCTAGGAAGCGGAGTCGGGTTCTGCTTTGCCACCAGTCGCCACGGGAATGCCCCTTGGCCAATGACATCGAGTGAAGACACCCTCCATCATGTTGTACGATTTTTTCACCGCTGCAACGATCCAAAAGAGCCCCTCTGACCAGCATCTACCTCCATCAAATTCCTCAGGGGTGTCCTATCCTATACAACACTTTGTGAATTGTAATGTTTTCTCCAAACAACACTATATTTTTCTTGCTTCATTACAAATCGAGCAAGATCCTCAGTCCTTCTCTCAAGCTGTAACAGATTCACAATGACAAGATGTCATGTCTAAAGAAATTTAGGCTCTAGAAGTTAACAACACTTGGAAGCTCACAACTCTCCCTCCAGGAAAGAAAGCTCTTGGGTGTAAGTGGATTTACATAATTAAATACAATTATGATAGGACAGTAGAATGATTCAAAAAGATTCAAAGCAAGGTTGGTCATTCTTGGAAATCATCAAGTGGAAGGACTGGACTACAATGAAACGTTTTCTCCAATGGTGAAGATGGTGACCATTTGCACAACTCTCGCTGTAGTAGCAGCCCGAGATTGGAAACTTCACCAAATGAATGTTCATAACACATTCCTTCATAGAGGCCTTGATGATGACATATACATGAAACTCCCTCCTAGGTTCCAAGTGTCTCATCCTAACTTAGTATGTAAACTTAAAAAATCCCTATATGGTTTGCAGTAAGCTCTAAGATGTCGGTTTGTGCTGTTTTGGTGTATGTTGATGATCTTGTGATTGTAGGGAATAATGGTGCTACGATTAGAAAAATTAAACAGTATTTGCATAAATACTTTCACATGAAATACTTGGGTTGCCTAAAGTACTTCTTGGGGGTTGAAGTTGCCCAATCATCCACTAGGACCTTCCTCTGCCAGTGAAAATACGCTTTAGACATCATCACTGAAGCAGGCTTGCTGGGTGCTAAGCCCACAGCTACTCCATGTGAGGAGCATCACTAGTTGGCATCTGCGGCTGGTCCTGTTCTCTCGGATCCTAGTATTTATTGCCAGCTTGTTAGAAGACTCATTTACTTGTGCTTTACCAAGCCTGACCTCACCTATAGTGTTCATGTCTTCTCTAAATTCATGCAAAACCCACGCACTGTACATTGCCATGCCACTCTATGAGTTATTCGATATTTGAAGGGACACCCTGTTAGCACCGAGGCTTGCTAAGTGATTTGGAGAAGCCAACAATATGATGAAATCTACATGGATCAAAGCTTGCAACATGGATTGTTTGAAGCCATCATGGAGCTCGTTGGAGTTTTGGTCTAGGACTTAGATTGGGTGTGTGTGGTTTTGGTTTAAAACCATGAGTTGCATGAGATATCACTCAAAGGAAGCTCCAAAAATTATTTTGCTTAACAAATGAGGTTTAACAGATCTTGAAAAACATTTTTTAAAGAGTAAACCAGTAAACTAAATCAGTAAACTTTTTTTACAATACAACTTACTGGATTTTCTCAGACACAAAAAAATTAATCGATTGAACGATTGATACAATCGATTGAATTTTTAACAGAATTAAAAAACAGTTGGTCTATATAAAGGGGAGCACGTGTTTTCATTAGTATCTAAGAAATTTGAGCGTACACTTGTGATTTTCTAAAAGAGAAAAACGTGTTTTCAACTTGAAAACTTTCGACAATTGATTTTCATCAAGAACAACCTCAAGAACATTAATCTTGGAGTCTTGTTTTGAGTGAGCTTTCGCACAAACATTGGTTTTACACCAAAGCTAAGTGTTCTACTCTGTTCTTAATTCAATTTCTAATATGTTGAGTAGATCCACTGTTGTATTTGTATTATTCTTGATAATCATTGTATTGTGAGAGTGTTGTTGCAAATTACATAGGGGTTTGTATTAGTAACTGGTTAGTGCAGTGGGTTTTCCTTTGTTTAGACAACTATTACAGGGTGCAGTGGGTTGTTTGTTGCTGGGAGCAGTGGTTTCTTGCGGGTTAAAAGGAGTTTGTATTACTATAAACTGATCTTTGAGATCTTTGTTAGTGGAATTCTTTGCTGGTTAGCAAAAGATTGGACTAGCCCTTGAGGAAGGGTGAACTAATATAAATCATTGTGTTCTTGATCTCTCTTTCTCTCTTCTTGACCACTTTCTTATATCTGTTGTTTATCGCTTAATTAATTGTTCATCACACATAATCAATTGTTCTTTCTGGTTTTAATACTTTATGGTTTTCTAGAACTGTTATTGTTTCTAGAAAATTGATTGTGATTGTTCTTGTGTATATTGAATTGTTCTCTGTTAACTGGAATTGTTGGTTAATTGATTGAGTTTTTGGAAACCTGTCTTCTTGATTCAATTGCTATTTCTGGTTCTGCTTATTAATTTGAATTGTCTTACTTATGATTGATCTGCAGTTTACTGTCAAAACTATTCATCTGATTGTTTTTGTGTAATTCTGAAATGTTTTTCATAATCAACTAATTGCTTCCGCTTCTATTTCTGGTGTTTTTACAGGTAATTGACTGAATTGTTTTCAACTCTATTTTTAGTAAATTGCTTCTACTGTTTTATTGGTTCTGGTAGTGAATTGATCGTTGCTGAATTGTTTTGACTTTTTGCACTGAATTCTATTGAATATCACCATGTTTCAGCAAACTGTTCCTTACTATTTTCGAGTTATGTGAATTGTTTCAACTGATTGATTCTGATATGGAATTTATTGATATTTTGTTGTACACTTCTTAATATCATTTTTCAGTAGTTTCAATAAAGAATTTTCATTCAATCTTTAATATTTTCCATTGTTTGCAAAAAATTTTGAAAGTTCAATTCACCCCCCTCTTGAACTCGGCCTAAACTTGTTTTTCAATTGGCATCAAAGCTGGCACTTGAATCCTAGTCAAGTTTTTCGATCCATGGTTGAGAACAAACTACCTTTTGCTGAAGGAGCTTCTATTCATAGGCCTCCTATGTTTTCTGGCGTGAACTACCAACTTTGGAAAGTGAGAATGAAAATCTTTATTGAATCTATTGATCATGGTATTTGGAATGCTATAGAAAACAATCCTTATATTCCTATGTCTATTGTGAATGGTGTGCCTGTTGAGAAATCTTATGATGATTTGACTGATGCAGATAATAAGAAAGTGCAATACGATTGTGTTGCAAAAAATATAATAACCTCTGCCTTGAACTTTTATGAATTTTTCAAGGTATCTCAGTGAAGCTCGGCTAAAGAGATGTGGGACATACTTGAGATCACACATGAGGGAACTACTGATGTAAAAAGAGCTAGAAAGCATGCACTGATCCAGAAGTGCAAGCTATTTAGGATGCAGCAAGAGGAGACCATTGCTAATGTACAAATATGGTTCACTCACATTGTCAACCACCTTATTGGACTGAGAAAGCAGTTTGACAAGGAGGTGCTGAACATCAAGATCCTAAAGTGCCTGGATAGAAGCTAGCAGCCCAAAGTGACTATTGTATCAAAGACTAGAGATTTGACAACACTCATTACTGCAACACTCTTTAGAAAATTGGGAGAGCACAAGTTGGAGATGACTAGGCTGAAAAAAATGGAAACTATTGAGCAAAAGTCCAAAAGCTTAGCACTTAAGACAAAGGCTGCAGATGTTGAATCCAATGAGGAAAGCTCTTATGAGTGCAATGATACGGAGAATCTCAATCTGTTGATAAGGAGATTCTAGAAGTTTATCAAGATGAAGGGAAAAATGAAGAATCAAAAAAGCAAGAGGTATAACAAGAAACCTAATTCTAGTTCCACTAAATTTACCTGTTTTGTTTGTGGTAAACAGGGACACGTGAAGGTGGATTGTCTAAACCTTATAAACAAAGAAAAGACACATGAGAAGAAGAGCAGCAAATCTGGAAAAGGCAAAAAAGCATATATAGCTTGGGAAAACAATGATACTTCCTCCGACAGCTCTTCACATGAGGATATTAAAGCAAATTTGTGTCTTATGGCTGGAGAGAATTCTAAGGTTAGTAGTGCGAATTTCAGCACTTCTTTTAATAGTACAAACTAAAGTTCACTTCTTCAAGCTTTCTTTGAAACCCATGAAGAAGCAAACAGATTGGCCTTGTCCAACAATTGTTTAAAAGTGTTGACAATTGGTTGGAAGGTAGAATCAAAGAACTGGAATATAAGCTTTCGAAATTGAAAATTGATTTTGATCATCTTGAAATAATTTACAAAGCTTCCAGCAACTTTGATTCGAGCAAGCCAATTAATTGTGAAAATTGTGATGCTCTTCAAAAAAAAGTTAACTATTTGATTACTATATCATCTAAACTTTCCATGTGAACAACAAACCTCAATGTGATTTTGGGTTCTCAAAATTGTGTTTTTGAAAAAGCTGGCATTTGGTATCAATGTGGTTTTCAAGGAAAGCAAAAGAAATTCAGTAGTTTCTTTAAATCTAATGAGCAACAACTTTCACCTTTCATGACTTGCTTTATTGCATGAGAAAAGGTCACTCTATTAGGAACTGTAAAGTTAGGAAATTTGATGTGCCTAAGGGGTTGGTTAGGTGGGTGCCTAAAAGCATCACTAACACTTGTGGACCCAAATTTAATAAGATACCAATGCCTCAAACTAATCTATTTTGCAGGTCTATTTGGCATCCAAGAAGCAATTGTGGTATTTAGATAGTAGATGTTCCAAACATATGACTGGAGACGCTTCTCAATTAATTAATTTGAAGTGGAAACCTACTGGCTTTGTCACCTATGGAGACAATAATCGAGGAAGAATACTTGGTGTTGGTGACATTGAGGAGATGATGATGTGATCATTAAATATGTACTTCTAGTGGATGGCTTAAAGCACAACTTACTCAGTATAAGTAAACTGTGTAACAAAGGGTACAAGATCACATTTGAGCCAGACCTTTGCCTAATAGCATATTCAAAAACCAATGAGACAGTGTTAGTAGGTAAACGGGTAAACAATGTATACATGCTCAATGTCTCTTGCATTACATCTTTCAAACAGTTAAATGTGGTTTCAACATCTAGACCTCTTGAGATGCTTCACATGCATTTGTTTGGTCCATCTAGAACTATGAGCCTAGGAGGTAATTACTATGGTCTTGTGTAGTAGATGATTATTCTCGCTTTACTTGGACTTTATCCATTACCACCAAGGATGAAGCCTATCACGCTTTTAAGAGATTTGCTAAAGTTATCCAGAATGAAAAGAATTGTGATATATCTACCATTAAGTGAGATCATGGGGGAGAATTCCAGAATGAGAGATTTGAAAAATTTTGTAACAAATTTGGAATCAAGCACAACTTTTCAGACCAAGGACTCCACAATAGAATGGAGTAGTAGAGAGGAAGAATCAGTCTTTGGAGGAACTAGCAAGGACACTCTTGAATGAAACAAATTTGCCAAAGTACTTCTGGGCTGATGCAGTAAGTACAACTTGCTATGTTCTCAATAGGGTGTTAATTACACCAATCTTAAAGAAGACCCCCTATGAGTTGTTTAAAGGTAGAAAGCCCAATATCTCTCATTTGAAAGTCTTTGGATGTAAATGTTTTATTTTGAACAATGGGAAGGGTAACTTGGGCAAATTTGACTCAAAAGCTGATGAAGGTATTTTCTTTGGTTATTCATTGCATGGTCATGCATATAGAGCATATAATAGGAGAACCATGCTTGTAGAGGAATCCATGCATATTGCATTTGGCGAAATTAATCAGAACATCCGGAAAGTATTAAGACAGGTACAGATGATGAGGTTCCTACTCGACAACAAGTTGATACTGGACTGTAGAAAAAACCAGAGAAAGGTAGTCAACTGCTAGAAATTCAATCAATTGAACCGGAAATTCAATAGATTGAATTTGGAGCTGGTGCAAAGATAATCAATTTTGGAATGCCAAGAGAGTAGAGAGTGCCCAAAAATCTCTCATTGGACAATGTCATTGGTCAAGTTCAGTAAGGGTATCAACTAGAATATCCTTGAATCATTTTTGTGAGCACATGGCTTTTGTATCACAAGTGGAACCCAAAATTGTAGCTGATGCACTAGAGGACAACAACTGGATCAATGCAATACATGAAGAGTCAAATCAATTCGAAAGGAATAAAGTTTGGACACTTGTTCCCAAATCTAAGAAGATGAATGTGATTGGAACCAAATGGGTATTCAAGAACAAATTGGATGAACAAGGAGTCATTGTGAGGAATATATCTAGATTGGTTGCAAAGGGTTACAACCAAGAATAGGGAATAGAGTTTGGAGAAACTTATGCACGCGTGGCTATATTGGAGGCAATGAGGCTACAATTGGAATATGCTTGCATGAATGGATTTATGTTGCACCAAATGGATGTCAAGAGTTCTTTTCTTAATGGATACATTGATGAAGAAGTCTATGTGAGTCAACCCCCCTAGATTTGAAGACCACAAGTATCCAAATCATGTCTTCAAACTCAAGAAAGCACTATATGGTTTGAAGCAAGCACCTCAACAGCGGTATGACAGGTTGAGTAATTTCCTTCTTTCTCAAGGCTATGAGATAGGAAAAACAAATAAGACTTTATTCATTACGAAAGCATGCAATGAAATCATACTTGTTCAAGTTTATGTTGATGACATTATATTTTGGTTCAACTAATGAAAGTTTGTGTGAGCAATTTGTTAAAGCTATGCAGGGTGAGTTTGAAATGTCCATGATGGGAGAGCTCAACTATTTTCTAAGATTGCAAATTAAGTAATTCCATAATAGTACATTCCTTAATCAATCCAAATATTGCAGAGAGATGTTAAAGAAATTTGATATGGAAAATTGCTAGGCTGCTATACCTATTGCTACTGGATGTTACTTGGATACTGATGAGAAAGGAGCTAATGTTGATCAAACTAAATATAGATGGCTCATAGGATCACTTCTCTATCTTACTGCAGGTAGACCAGATATCATGTTCAGTGTGTGTCTTTGCGCAAGATATCAAGCAAATCCTAAGGAGTCACACTACATGGCAACTAACAGAATATTGAAGTATCTCAAAGGGATGATAGATGTTGGTCTATGGTATCCTAGTGATGTATCCTTGAATTTAATTAGTTACTCTGACTCAGATTTTTTAGGGTGTAAAATTGATAGAAAGAGTACAAGTGGAACATGTCACCTTCTTGAATCAAGTTTGATATCATGGCATAGTAAGAAGCAAGCATATGTAGCTTTATCAGCACACTACAACAAATATTAGTTTAGGCAACACTAAATTAGACTACAGGTATAAAAGTGTTGCCTAAACGTAGTTAAGAAAACAATTTTATAAATGTGGTTTAACAAATATTGAAAGCCACAGTTTTTTAGCCATTGATGTTTTAAGCAACGTTTATGTGTATGTTGCTTTAAAAATGTGTGCTGCAAGCAAAAAAACCGTGGCCTTAAATAAAAGTATTTTTTTTGTGGGAAACAAAATTTATTTCTTCCCTCTCACGAAAACAGAAATGAGTTTTCCGTCTTTTCAATTGTGCCGAGGAGAAAGAACACACATTCCCAACTGGCTCCCACACCTCTTGCGTGACGAAGAACAAATTATCGTTCGCACTCCTACGTCTCCTGTGGTCACCAGCGTTCTATCGTCAATAAGTCGTCTGATTTGTCGATCCATCGCGTCAATCCATCCTCATTGTTCTTTGTCTTTGTCGTTCATCGCTATTCTTTGTCATTGTGTGTTTTTTCACCTTTGCATGGTTCGTTGTTCTATCGCTCATTTTTCTCACTCTTTCATGTAATTTATGGTTTTCCTTTTTGTTAGGTTAGGTATGATTGTGTATCTCTGGATTATATTTTGAAGATTTTGAGATTTAGGGTTTTCATTTCCGTGTTTTCTTACAAACCAAAGTCGTAATTTCTACTGAGTTTGAGTGTCCTAAAACGGTGCTTGGTACCGTGTAGTGTTTGGATGAGGTGCAATTTTGTATGGGTTTATCACTGATATAAACTTGTTAAGTTATATATTGAATGTGTATGGGAAATGTGAAAACATTGATGATTCTAGGAAATTGTTTGATTACATGAATGAATTGTGCTCATATGGGAATCAATGTGAAGTTTGTTACTTCTTTAAGACAATGAGGGGACAAGTTTGTAAGCTTGCTCCATAGACTTTTGGGTCTGTCTTGTTTGTGGTTGTGTCAAGGGGTGGGTTGAAATTGGGAAGGTGTTTGCAAGGGCTTTCTAATTGCAAATGCATAGAAAAGTGGTTTGAATAATTTTCTTTCTTTACGTATCAACCATATTTTACTCTGTTTTCTGATTATTTTAAGTTGTTTAATCTTATGTGTGTTAAAGGTTGGAAACCAGTTTGGTACGGAAAGAAGGCCATGTTGGTGATTAAGGGGAACAATTAAATTATATGTGAAGTAGGTTGGTGTTTAGGGCTGACGAAAGTTTTTTTCTTTCTGTGTGTGCCTTCTACCTCCTGTATCCCCTTTTTACTATTTCATATACAATTATGGTGGTGCCAATAGAAAGTACTCTATAGAATGCACAATAGTAAGCAACAAGTTAGGCATAACATTGTACTTATTCTTTCGATAGAGCATAACATTTATATGTTTTGTGTGTTAGTAACATTTGTTTTATAATGAATCTAAATATGAGATATAAACGGTGAGGATGAAAGACAGGCTTGACTAAATCTAAAACTAAACTAATCTTTTTGCATCAATAGAGCTAAATTGTGAAACCATGTTTCTATCAGTAAGAAAATAGAAAAGGAAGGGCTAAGGCTATTAGATTATATGCTTAGACATCTTTCAGCAGCGTCAAATTAAGTTGTAGAAAATGTAATGCAGTACAAAGAAAATATAATAAAACAAAGTCCTAAGGTTGTAGAAACATAAGCTAAAACAATACTAACATACAAACAAACGAGCCAAAAATAGAGTTAATGTATCAAAGTATAACTTAAGATGATGTTGATCTATGCTGAAGAAACACTTGTAATCTATGAAGCCCGGATACGGATACGACACTGACACGAGCATGCGGATACGGCTAAATTAAAAATTATAGGATACGGGGACACAGTAATATATATATATATATATATATTATAAATTTCATCCTAATTGAAACTACAAGATTTTTTTTAAAATTTTAAAACATACTTTTACAATAGTTTTGTTTCATCTTTTTTTAATTTACTACATATTAAATAATTTAAATGTAGCTTAATTATATTATTAAAAAAATATATTTAAATATTAAGTTGAAAAAATTAAATAAAAAATATTCGAATTTAAAATATATTATATTAGAATATTAAAATAATTTTATAATATAATATTATTTAATTATAAATAAATAAATAAAAAATTAAAAAAAAATTCATATTCTTTTTTTCTGAAAGAGGAACAGGTGTTTGTTCTTCACGCCGCAGTATTCCATCTTCTTCACACCCCAGTATTCCAGAGCACCAAAAGTAAATGCTTCTTATTATCGCAGGAAGTTTGTTTTTTCTTTGCTTCGTCCTCACCCACACATCTTTCTGGTTCTTCTTCGTTTCCCACGTTTGTTTTTCGTTTCATTTTCAATCTCTATTTTTCTGTTTCACCTTTCAACCGTCGTGTCTCCTCCGCTTCTCCTTTTCTGGGCCATGTCATTTTTGCATGTCCGATCACTGAGCCGCGTCCGGCCCAACACCCTGCATCCGACGCGGTGTCGTAGGCGCTTCCAGCGTGTGTCCGTGTCCGTGGCGTGTCGGACGCGGGGAAGCGGCAATAAACCACCGTATTCGAGCTTCACAGCTTGTAATATATGGAAAATTTTAAAACTGAAACCATCTACGGAAAGATGGTCTGACATGGGAAATCTATATACCATATAGAAATAGATTGATGAGATGATGGATTGCAATACCATGCAGCTCACTAACTTACACAATATAAGAACTTGTCCCCTAGAATTATGTAAGTTAATTTATAACAAAATGTACAGTGGCCACTTGAAGAAAATCAAAGGAAAAGGTTTCAGCATGTCTAAGTTTATAATTGATTCTTCACCTAAAACAAGCTTATTCCCCAAAACTAATAATAAAGCACACAAAATCAATGAGTAAATAAAAAAAACTTTTATTTAATAGTTTAAGAATTTGTAAAATGATAATAACTAGTTTGCTAAACTTTTATTTTTATTGCTGAACTAATAAAATTTCCAAACTACTAAACTTTTATTTGAAAGAAAAGTACTGTCATGAAGTGTTTCACATGGTTTTACTAACTCACATTGTTTTTATTAATCTTGTTCTTCTTTGAGCTACTAATATGGTTATTGTTCATGCTTTTTCCCTGACCACAACACCAATTTTCTCATTTGCAGAACTAGTTAGGATAGTTTCTACTCCTTTCTGGACCTGATGATTCTCCACCCAGCAAGTTATAGATACTTAGTGGTATAAATAACATTTTGATGGTCTTTAAGGTGAATATTTTTATTAAACTTCCCTTTTAATTTTAACATGTTAATATTGATCTAAACTCCTTCTTACAGCATGTTAATAACATGATTATATTATGTTTTTGTTTAACTTCCATGGTGGTATATTAAATCATTATTTGTAGTATGTTGTCATATTTTGCAAAATATAAATTTTTTCTTCATTTCAATACCGCATTCCTTTTCTTGTTTTGATTTTGTGGTGTTGAATATTATTTTCCAATCAACAACCTAATTCTTACACTTTTTGGATTGAATTATTTCAAAATAATATAATAGTGGGATTATACTTCTAATTACTCTCATCATTTTTTCAAATAGTCTTAAGATGTTACTCATTACACTAGTAGAAAAAAGTCATTTAATCGCGGTTGTATAAGGCTTACAAGCGCGGTTGTCCAACCGTGATGGATTCAACCGCGATAAAAAGTACTGAAGATACAAACACGGTTGTATAACCGCGATAGAAAGTATAACATACCACCGCGGTTCTTCAGAAACCGCATTGAAAAATGGCTCAGACTGTACAAAAATAACAAAAAACTGGCACATACCAGCGTGGTTGTAGAGGGAACCGTGCTGGTATGTCCAATTTTCTTTTAATATCTGGATCAGGCGTGTTACCTTCATGTAGACGCGTGATATTTGCATTTTTTTCTCTTCTGGACAATTTTACACATAATCAAAACTTAAATTTCACGTATATGTTAGCATGTGTTTTCAACATTGAATATAAACAAAAGTCATTATTCATGTCGCAGACTAACCATAACTAGTTCCAACTCCTTGGACTCTTGCTGAGAAGGCCAAGGTTTCTCTCACAGTCAACTCTACCATATGAAGATCATTTTGATCGACATATGCTGCAGTGGGGTACAAACTCATCCATCCCATGACCATTATAAGTTAGCTTTCTAGAATACTGATCAAGAAACCACACTACATTACCTAGAGATTCAAGATTAGAAAATAGAGAAAAAACATGAAAATATATATCTTTCAAAAAAATAAATATCTTCTCTTTGATGCCCCAACCTTTAACTTTGGATCAAGTCTTGCTGCCAATGCCAACAATAGTGTGGTTTTCCTTGAACTTGGAGGGCCCAAAAGTAATGTCATTCTGAACAGGAAGAAATGGAAACATTATTTTGGTTCCGAAGGTGCTGGCTCTAGTCTAGGAATAAATATATAGAACACCACTTTCATAGTTACCTGCCCAGCTTTACTATTCCACTGACATCATGGAGAATATGTATATGTTGTCTTCTACTTTGTAGAATACGAAGAGAGTTCAACAAACCCTTTTGAACACAGGAAAAAAAACTGAAACCAAATGAACAAGTTAGAAATCCTTCTGTATAAAAAAATATGCAGAAAAAATATAGAAAAAGAGTGAATATAAAAATAGTACCCTCAACGAAAGAGATCTTCTTGGTTTCAGGACAACCGTTGCCCTCAACGATTTCAACAGCCTTTGGGATGATGTTATAGGCGTCCTTAGCAAGAACTTTTGGTAGTAGGAGCCACAGGAGAAGAGACTACTCAAGAGAAGAATGACGAGAGAGGAAGAATGACGAGAGAGGAAGAATAAAGAGAGAGGAAGAATGACGCGAGAGGAAGAATGACGCGAGAGGAAGAATGACCCAAAGAGAGGAAGAGGGAGGAAGAATGGCACTGCGGGACCCAAAGAGGCAGGAAGATGAAAGCGAGAGAGGAAGGAAGAGTTAACGCGCAAAAACCCTAAAAAAAGGGGGATACGAGCGCGGTTGTTAGTGGGAATCGCGCTCATATCCCACATACAAGGGCGGTTGTTTAAACAACCGCCCTTGTATCTCCCTGCAAAATAATTTAAAAATTATTTTGCAGATACAAACACAGTTGTCTAAACAACCATGCTGGTATCTCCCTAAAATTTAATATGTGTGCCTTACCATTGCGGTTCTCGCTCCAACCGCGGTGGTATGATTGCACTTAATTTCAAAAATGTCACCGTGTTATTTTTAATTACAGTTCCTTTTTAACCCTAATAATATCCTGCCGTGGAATGTATTTTTTTCTACTAGTGCTTGTATATTTTCCAATCAACAACCTAATTCTTACACTTTTTGGATTGAATTATTTCAAAATAGTATAATAGTGGGATTATACTTCTAATTACTCTCATCATTTTTCCAAATAGTCTTAAGATGTTTACTCACTACAACCCTGTATATTTTGTAATTTTTGCAGCTAGAAGACAATGAAGAAAAATTTGTAGAAGAAAGTATTTATTATCATGCTGTAAAGAAACAATTATAGACATGATGTTTTTTTAATTAAGTTTGTAGTTTTATGGCTTAATACTATGTTTCAAGATAACTTTCTTGATCACGTAGTTTGAATTGTAACTTTGAAATATATGATTGAATGTTATTATGGATTCAATTATTTATTTTGTATAAAGTGTTGCTTAAAATTATACAGTCTTTGTTGTGTAATTTTTTGGGTTAAAGACAAAAATAAGAATATTTATTGTTTTCATTTTTAATTTTTATATAAACAATTCATGTAAAATTAAAATAATATATTATAATATTTTTTAGCACTTTAAGCAACGTTTTTAAAAATGTAGGTGTTGTTAAGAGATTAGGCAACGATTTTGAAATTGTTGTCTTATTAAAAACCGTTACATATTTCAAACGGCAACACTCACCTAGGCCACCGCTAAACAACCGTTGCCTATGGTGATATTTGTTGTAGTGGCAGCTGAAGCATAATACATAGTTGTTGGAAGCTGTTGTACACAAAGCCTCTGGATCAAGCAACAACTAAGTGATTTTGGTCTAAGTCTTCTCAAATTCCCTTATTTTGTGACAATACCAGTGCAATAAATTTAACAAAGAACCCAGTGCAGCATTCCAGAACCAAACACATTGAAATATGCCACCACTTCATAAGAGATTATGTAAATAATGGTGACTACGTAATTCAATTTGTTAATTCTGAGAATCGATTGACTGGTTTATTTACTAAGTCCCTTAATAAAGAAAGATTTAATTTTCTCATAAATGAGTTAGGCATAATTGATTTTAAAAACATTAATTAAATCAGCCTATACATTCGTTGGATATCGTTTAGTTAAGCAAATTAGTTATTGACTAATTGAGTCAACAGATTCAATTAACTTAACGTTGACTGCTTTACACTGTAGTTGATAAAATAATTTTGAAACTGATTCATCTCTACTCAATTTATTAATGCGAGCTAGACTGAACAATTGTGGAGAATTAATTTTAAACAATAAGTTGATCTGTGCAAGATTGTGATATTGGGAAGGTAATGGAACTGTAGTAGATTCTTTAGTCAAAGTAAAAGATTTGAATAAGTTGAGGTGTCCAGCGCATGGAGAATGCATGTGAGGAGTGACAACGAACACAATACCACATGTCATTATCTTATTAGTAGTCAACGAGTCAAAAGCTGCAAGCTAAGAAATCTCTGAACCAATTTATTGCTTACAGAATCCTAACTAAAAAGTTATGTTCTATTTTGTCAATCAATTCTTGGCATGCTCATGAACCTTATTGCATTTTAGTGTGTTTATATACTACATCTTCCATGCATACAAACACACATAAATACACCTTGAATGCATTCTTTGTGTTATGTGCTCCATAGAACATAATCCTTTCTAAGTATTCACATCAGAAAATCACCTTCACTCATGGCCTCTTCGTCCACTCCACAAAAGCGAACTAAGAGAGCCTTGTAAAGATGGCAGAACCTAGTGACACCAGTGAGGCTGATTATCTAAAAAGGTGGTTAGCTGGGAACCAAGAAAGCATGGAGGAGTACCACTGAGAGCACAGTAGGAAAGCTATAATTGCTCCAAAGTTCATTAGAATGATGTGGCTCAAGGAAGAGAAATTAGATGAGTAAAGGAGGCTCTGAAATTTCAAAAACATGAGAAGTTTGTCAAGTTATCTGGGAACATCTACCCAGATTTGGTGAAAGTCTTTCTTACAAATATGTGGTATGATGAAGACATTATTTACTCCGAAGTTTAGGGAGTTGACGTTGCCATCAACGATGAAGTATGGTTGGTCGTTGCTGGACTAAGGAATGCTAGCATTACAGTTGGTAGAGGTAACACAACTAGTTTGGAAGACTTCAACAAAGTTCAATTCTTTAAGTCGTGCCTGAGAAATCCCAACACTGAATCAAGGAGCTATTCTGTTGGAGGACTTGTTGTAACTCCTCACATCTTGTCTTTATTGTCATTTGGCTGCTAACCCCTAGAAGGTTTAACCATGTTTTCTTAACTGAAGAAGACCTTATCCTGATGTATTGCTTGATGGGGAAAATAAAAGTGAATTGCATTAGCGTCATCAAGGAACACATTAACAAGATAAGGAGGAAACCAGAATATCGAATTCCATATGTAGTCCTTATCTCCAGCTTTATTGAGTACTTTGAGATAGACATTGAGGGCGAAGTTGTTGGGACTATGAAGGCACAAAATGAAATCATCGTTGTAACCTTGAACAAAATAGGACTGAGGAAGGTTAATGAAGACTACAGTGTGTGCAAAGCTGATAGAGATGGCCTTGATCAGCAACAAGAGGAAGAAGGTGAAGGAGCTGGTACAAGCACTGTTGCTGTTGCGGATGCTGAAGGAGGTTTTGATGCACATATGTCAGACATTCCCCCAGTTGGTACTAAAAATTATTTTGCAAGGTTTGAAGAAAGGGTGATGAGTCAATTACACACTATGCATGATAGTAGTAGAACTCACCATCAATATTGTGTGACAAGATTCCATAACATAGAAGACATTGTTGAATATGTGTAATACACGATTGGTCAAACATTCTATGGGTCAGAGGATTAAGTATGTTCACGCATATCATATCTGGTCCCTTCTCTCCATTTGATGAATCCAAAGGGGGAGAAGTATGGTGTCTTGTGTCTTGTTGCATTCGAATGATAGGGTGTGCTTCTTTATAATGATGTGTGTGTTGTCTTTATGATGTTTTTATCTTGTTGTTTTATTTCTGCTACTGCTATAATTGCTGGTATATCCAGCTCTACTGATGGTTTTCTGTTGATGGTTACTGTTGGTTGAATTTAGTTTAATCATCTTTAAGATAGTTTGAATTGTATTATGGATGCTTGTGATCCGAATAAATGGAATGAAATAGATTATGTGTTTGTGTTCTAATATAATTTTAATGTTTTTTATATACTTTGAAGGAATAACAAAGTATGGGGGAGCAATCACATATTTCCAAAGTATACTGATCTGAACTGGTTTGAAAACTTGAGGAAAAACAATTCATTGTTTCAGTTCAACCAGTTTAATTTTTCTGAACCTACTGAGATTACAGATTTTTAATCAATTGTTTTAGAGTGCAGTTTGTGCAGGTCAGATTTAACGCAACTCAACACACACGTGTTTGCTTTCATCAAATTGGGGGAGATTGTTAGCACCAAGGCTTGCTGCTAAGTGATTTGAAGAAGCCAACAATAAGATGAAGTCTACATGGATCAAAGTTTGCAACGTGGATTGTTTGAAGCCATCATGGAGCTTGATGGCGTTTTGGTCTAGGACATAGGTTGCGTATGTGAGAGAGTGTGGTTTTTGTTTAAAACCATGAGTTGCATGAGATATCACTCAAAGGAAGCTCCAAAATTTATTTTGCTTAGTAAATAAGGTTAAACAGATTTTGAAAAACATTTTTTAAATAGTAAATCAGTAAATTGTTTTTCATAATACAACTTACTGAATTTTCTAAGACACAGAAAAATCAATCGATTGAACGATTGATACAATCGACTGGATTTTTAACAGAATTAAAAACCAGTTTGTCTATATAAAGGGGAGCACGTGCTTTCATTAGTATTTAAGAAATTTGAGCATACACTTGTGATTTTCTAAAAGAGAAAAATGTGCTTTCACCTTGAGAACTTTCAACAATTGATTTTCATCAAGAACAACCTCAAGAACATTAATCCTGGAGTCTTGTTTTGAGTGAGCTTTCGGGAAAACATTGGTTTTGCACCAGAGCTAAATGTTCTACTCTGTTCTTAATTCAATTTGTAATTTGTTGAGTATAACTACTACTATATTTGTATTATTCTTGATAATCATTGTATTGTGAGTGTGTTGTTGAAAATTACATAGGGTTTTGTATTTGTAACTGGTTTAGTGCAGTGGTTTCTGTATTGTTTGGACAACAGTTACGGGGTGCAGTGGGTTGTTTGTTATTGGGAGCAATGGTTTCTTGTGGGTTGCAAGGAGTTTGTATTGCTGTAAACTGATATTTGAGATCTTTGTTAGTAGAATTCTTTGCTGGTTAGCAAAGGACTGGACGCAACCCTTGATGAAGGGTGAACCAGTGTAAATCTTTGTGTTCTTGATCTCTCTTTCTCGCTTCTTGAACGCTTTGTTATATCTGTTGTTTATCGCTCAATTAATTGTTCATCACACGTAATCAATTGTTCTTTCTGATTGTAATACATTGTATTTTTCTAGAACTGTTATTGTCTCTGGAAAATTGATTGTGATTGTTCTTGTGTATATTGAATTGTTTTCTGTTAACTGAATTGCTGGTTAATTGATTGAGTTTCTGAAAACCTATCTTCTTGATTCAATTGCTATTTTTGGTTTTGTTTATTAATCTGAATTGTCTTACTGTGTAATTGATCTACAGTTTACTGTGAATATTGTTCATCTGATTGTTTCTGTGTAATTCTAAAGTATTTTTCATAATCAACTAATTGCTTCCACTTCTATTTCTGGTGTTTTTACTAGTAATTGACTTAATTGATCTGAACCCTATTTTCAGTAAATTGCTTCTACTCTTTATTGATTCTGGCAATGAATTGATCATTACTGAATTGTTTTGAGTTTCTGCACTGAATTCTATTGAATATCACTGTGTTTCAGGAAATTGTTCCTTACTATTTTCTAGTTCTGTGTATTGTTTCAGTTGATTGATTCTGATATGGAATTTATTGATATTTTGTTGTGCACTTATTAATATCATTTTTCAGTAGTTTCAATAAAGAACTTTCCTTCAATCTTTAATATTTTCCATCTTTTGTGAAAATTTTTGAAAGTTCAATTCACCCCCCTCTTGAACTCGGCCTAAACTTGTGTTTCACACCCGAGCCAAGGTATCCTTCTCCATCGGCAAAAATGATTTGCAGCTCTATGGGTAGTCTGATTCTGATTGGGCTAGTTGTCCTCTTACTCGCAAGTCTCTTACTGGGTGATTCATCCAACTTTCTCCAATTTCTTGGAAAACTCATAAACAACAAACAGTCTCTGCTTCCTTCCCTGAAACTGAATATCGCTCAATGGCCAAGACTACTAGGTAATTAGAGTGGATTAAGGATATCCTCTCCTCATTGCACATGTCTCATCCTACCCCTATTCGCTTCCATTGCGACAGTCAAGTGGCTCTACACATTGCTAAAAATCTTGTTTTCCATGAACGCACAAAGCACATCGAAGTCGATTGCCACTTTGTTCAGGATGAAATAGAGCACAATCGTCTATTACCGTGTTATGTGTTGAAAAATATGATGGCCAAAATTTCAAGAGGGGGTGAATTGAACTATTTACTCTTTAAAAAAAAACTTGAAATGTGAATGAGTATTTTTGCTAAACTATGATTACAATGTAAAGAGTACTCTAAACAAAAGGTTAAAAGCACAAACAACAAGTTAAAATATGACTCAGTATGTTCAGACCAAAAAAACAACTTATTAAAACAATTCTCGCAGTTCTGGAAAATTACAATTAACAGGTTGAAATTAAAAACTTGTTAAAATTCTTTTCAGCACTTAGACAAATTTCAGCCAATATCAGAATTTTAACACGTTAAAACAGATTTCAACACGTTAAAACAGATTTCAACATGTTGAAATCAGAACACTGCAGCAGCACTACAAAAAAAATTGAAATTACATATGGGCAAAATCCATATGTAATGGCCAAAAATCCGTATGTAATCATTTTACATACGGACTTACATACAAATGAAAATCCGTGTGTAATATGCTTGTAGGTAATTTACATACAGATTTATTCCGTATGTAACAAATATTGTTTAAAAAAAATTATTTACAGTTTTTTTTTCTTTTCAATTTTATTACTACATTTATATTTTATTTTTAGTATATCTATTTTTTAAGATTATTTTTATTATTGTTTTAGTTAGTTTTATTAACATTATCAATATTATTAACAATGTGCACCAAGAGAGATTCGAACCCAAACGGAACTGAACTTACCACTAAACCAGATCAACATTATTGTCATAATATGATTATTAACATTCTTATTATAATTATTGTTATTATTATTATTATTTACAGCCCCAACCGCACAAGATGCACACTCACAATGCAAATGCAATACACCACTGCAGATTTGAATGCAAACCCAACAATACAACAATTCAATTACAAGATTCTCCCAATTGCAATGCTTAAACACACCTATTAAGCACTAGCCAACCAAGAAACTAACCAAGAACACAATACAATTGAAAAATTCACAAATGCATAAGCTAAACACAACAAAAGGCACCAAGGAAGAACACTTATCTTCACAAGAATGCAGAACACTTATCTTCACAAGAATGTAGCTGCCACACCAAGGCAATCAATTCCAAGCTTTGCTCTTCTTCAAATGTGAGAAATCATGATGAGTTTTGAAAACGATTGTAATTCTTTCTCACAGTAGGTTTTCTCTCTAAGAAACTCTCTTCAAATCTTTTGAAAACCAATGAAAACCTAATTCAAATCGAAGAATTATCTCAAAACGCGCGTTGGGCTTTAGAAACGCGTCAGCCCAAAACTATAAAAAATTTAACAAGTTGATTTTGAAATTTAACATGTTGAGTTTTGGTCTGCAACACTAATTTTTCCAAAATATTTTGAAAATGGTATTTTCACTTAAACTTGAGTAAGAGAAATGCAAGCAACTGATAGATTGACACCAACTAATGCATGAGAGACTAATCCAAGTAAGAACTACCTCAAACTTAGAATCTAGTGTCTTCAAGTAATTTCTTCAAATCAACACTTGAGGAGACTAGCTCCAACATTATGTTCCTACTCATATCCAACTAGTCGTTATTTTCACCAAGGCTCTCGATACTAAACAATTTGGGAAACTCTTAGTCTAGTTGGGCTTTCAAGATTTACATGCACCAACTTGGGGGGGAGGGGGGGGGGGGGGGAAAAAACGGGGATAAGTATAGAAAATAATTTTATGGAATAACGAAAACAATGGGGTTATTTGTTTATTTTTT
>Ga0099824_1003334_pt1 | contig 23447 bp, 10 predicted proteins | sample SiratrowhiteBW_FD_76837 | JGI IMG/M metagenome (GOLD analysis project Ga0099824, IMG submission 76837) | Root nodule microbial communities of legume samples collected from California, USA - Siratro white BW | ecosystem: Host-associated > Plants > Roots > Nodule | place: USA: California... | reverse complement strand
TAATAACAGTTTTATGTTTTAGATAATATATTAAAATAAATATATATATATATATATATATATATATGAATTTAGAAATATGTAACTTATGATTATTTTTCAATACTCTTTTCTGTTCAGCTTCATACAGATTTTTTTATATAAAAACTAACTTTTTGTTGTATTCAAATGACATTAGTTATGTTAAAAATCACTTTTGAGTAAATTTACTAGAACAAAAATCATTCTGATAATAATCAATCATTCAAATAATTTAATGTGATAACTATCCTAAACACATTCTAAACATCTCATCATAACTTCGTCCTTTAAATTGATAATAATATCATATCATAATCCTCTAAGAAAAATATTTGTTAAAAAATGCTTGAAAGGAAACATTTTTTTCATATACTCTACCAATATCAAAAAATAAAAATAAAAAATAAAAGTATAACAAAAAAACAAGAGTGATTATATTTTTGTCACATAATTTGAAATTATGTTTTGTCCTTCACACATAAAATTAAGATTTGAATGAATGTTACTAGTGTTATTTTATTGACAATTTTTTATATTTTGTGATAATTTGAACACTTTATTTAAACAAAAAATAAAATCCAATAAATTTAAGTTTTATTATTTAAATAATATATTTTAAAATCAAACCATCTGAAATAAAAATAATTTAAATTTACTATACTTGAATTTTCTACAAATTCTCTATCAAAATCACAAGAAAATGAGTAGGAAATGTTAGGGATTTCTTTCCTTTTTTTTTTTTCTTTTTTTCAATTGACTTTTGGGACCATGAGATTTTATTTTTTATTTATTATGGGACCATATACATTTAAGGTGCTTTAACGCGGAACATTCACATCTTGTGATACATATATATATTGAGATGAATTTTGTAAAATCGAATCAAAATTGAACTGGAATGTATTTTAATAATAATTTTTAAACATCATAATTGTGGTTGAATATTACACATGGTAAAACACATTCACATGAATACAATATATTTTATGTACATTCTAATTATGGTCATTGCTTGAAATACCACGAATAAAGATAACTACATACGCACTGATAAAAAATAAAAGGAATATTTTACACACTTTATTATAGATAAATACAAGTAATGAATAGCTTTTTATTACGTTGTTGGAGGGTCGAATTGACCTCTGGAACTATTATGCTACCTCTTATTCTTGTAAGTTGATTTTCGATTTTAGTTTTAAGTTTTACTTAATTATCTTTTACATTGACAAGAGTACCTATAATGATACTTTGATGTTAGTTATCCGTCTAATAGAAAAGTATACAGTAATAATCAATTAGTAATAATCAATTGTGGTGGGTGTTTACTTCTACAGGTGACTATAATAGATTTTAATGTCTTCTTAATCAGGGTTTATAGATTGTTTATTATTTTATATTTGTATTAAGTTTTAATTTTGATTATTATGTGTTCGGTGATAGTGTTTTCAAGATGTCGAAATGGGTCTCGAGTACTCAGATAATATACTGGCTTTCCAAAGTCGAGTGAAGACCATGAATCTTTAAAAGAAAAATTTATTTCTTTATAATGTTGACATGTTGTCCGTCTTATAGAATATAATAATTTTATTAAAGTTTATTATGCTTAAATTATTAATATAGAACAAACTTTGTGTAAGGTTGATAGTAAAATTGTGTTCATCATTAATTTCACTATCTTACATTAATTTGGTTAAAGGTATTTTCAAAGTTCGAAGGATTAAAATTAAACTAGGTTTTCACAATATTTATATTTTGAAGGATAAATTAAAATGTTTTGTTTTATTGTTATGCAAAAAAGTTTAATATTTAGTGTTGTTTCCTTTGACAATTATAAGTAAGAATAGATTTATCGAATGTATATTCAATCATAGAGAAAGGAAGATTATAGTTAAATAACTTTTGGTATAATATAATGTCATGTAATCATAGTTTTGCCTCGAATTACTACAGTTTTTGAAAGTATATTTACGAACGTACTATCAAAGACGTGATTAACTAGTTTTCAAGTATGAATTTATTTTCCAAATAAAGTATTTTAGTTCACTTTATTATCTCATTCGTTAATATTATTGTTAATATCAAATATTAAAACTATTACCAATAACCCCCCAAGCCATAAAATTTATTTAATCCAAAATCTCTAATTTACATAACATTTAACTATGAAAATCCACACTAATATTAAGTGTAATTTATACCTAATATGTAATACTCTATATCAATTCAATTCATCATATCTTTAATAAGGTTGCCTAAGGTTAACTAAAATCAATATATATTATTTTAGCATATGCAAGTATGAGAGAGAAGAACTGAATAAAGGATCCATGTCAATTGGGTGTGTCTTTAATGGGAGTTCTTCGACTAGGTATTGACATGGAAAAGAAAAGTGTACCAAAGTTGACCCAACTTTAACGAGAGAAAGCAATAGAAGATAATTTTAGAATGACTATAAAAGATTTGAATGTGAAAAGGTTAGTAGCATCTACTACTTCCATTTTAATTTGAGGTTATACTATTTCACCATTTAGAATTACTTTCTTAAGTTTTGATTGCTTAAAATCATGTACTATTATGTTTAATCTACTTTTCTAAATTTTAAATATAGATCACATACAAATTTTGAAAAATGGATTAAAAGTTTTGGCTTTATATCCCATTTTATTCTTCTCTTAAAAAGTGTTTTATCTAGTATTGTTTCTTTTAACTATTCATTTTGTTGACTAGATCCGAAAGTAAAAGATAAATTGATTGAATTGTAGATTTAGTCATAAAGAAAGGAAGATTATGCTTGAGTAGTTATTTTTATAATATAATGTCATCTTTATTTATAATATAATTGTAGTCTTATCTTTATTTATAAAACCTTGAAATTATATTTGCAAAATGAACCCATTTGTAACTTTTAGACTTAACATATGTGTTTAAAGATTGGGTTAACTAGTTTTCAAATAAGTAATTGAACATAATATATGTTATCGTTCTCTTATATTATCGTATAACCTCTGAAGATTGCTATGCTGAGGTGTTATACCAATGTAAGTTACTATACTAAGTGCATTGGAATAAGACTATAGTAGTAATACATAGGTTTAAGTAATACATAACTTTTTAATAATTACTTTTTAATAACTAGGTGTATTGGTATATTTCTTATAAATGGTGACGAATAATAAGTAAGAAAAGAGATATGTAATAACAATGCATGTCATGTCATAAGGGAAAATTTACAACCCGCTAAACTTACACATCAAAAGCTTATTTTAAAAAACATATCCTACCACTTTAAATAATTATATATACTTAATAATCTAAAATTGCATAATTTAAAAGATTGCATTTTGGATCCTAATTTTGTGTACTCGTAATATAGAATCTATTGTAGCATCTTGCATCTCTCTTCCTATAATCACTTAATTATATTAGGTTAATTTGATTGTAGATGTTTATTTTTTTTAAAGATGGATAAATCTTGGATCAAGTTATCATGAAATAATTTGGTAGGATTAAATAACTTGTTAGATTTTGCCTTTCAATATAGCGCTAGTATACGTACAATAATATGTCCATGTAGTAAATGTGATTTTAAGAAGTAGAAAACCTGAGAAAAAGTGTGTGGCCACTTGCTTTCTTAACTCTTTTCTGAAAGTTAATTACATATTTTGGCATCATCACATGTATAGAGATAATATCAAATAAAGTGGTATGACAACTAAAAAAAATTAAAATATAAATAATAAATCATAATTTTGATTGTATAACATGTGCGCTAATGATGAGTCATTTACATCACCATTTGAACATATAGATAAAATTTGAAGAAGATATACTAAAATCACACCATGGAGCAATTATTATGGCTAACGAATTGTTTGATTTACTTAAAGATGGAGAGGAACCACGGATGCACCAAGTATTCAAAATTGTCCTTCTTGGTAAAATAATATCACATTAAAGTTTTGAGTTGAATTAGGAGCAAATCAATGACCATGGTAATTGTGTTGGTAATTGTGTTGTTCCATGAGGCCTTTAAACATGAACATATTCATCTCATTATAATGAAAAAAGTTCCTCAATAGACTTAACCTTCACTACACTAAGATGCATATTTGTCATAATGTATGTTATATTAGGGGATGAGATAGAAAGGAATACAAAATATTTAAGAGATCTAGATGGAAAAGGGTTATGCCAATGCTAGTGAACACGATTAGAGAGATGCAAGAAAAGAAATTGCCAACAAAATTCTTATCATATTTTCATTGATCCCATCGTTGAAAAGGATGTTTATGTTTACAAAAACATCTAAGAGTATGATTTGACATGTTGAAAATAATAAAAATGGTGGCTTGATGAGGCATCCTAGAGATTCAGAGGCTTAAAAGACTTTGGATCTAAAATATCTTGATTTTGCTTCAAATCTTCAAAATAGATTATTGGTCTTAACAATTGATGATTTTAATACCTTTGGACATTTCAGAAATAGTTATACTATTTGGCCATTAGTTCTCATTTTATACAACAAACTTTATTCTCTCAACCATAATTCCTAAAAGACAAATGCGAAGTGATGACACTCACATTTAAATACAACCCTTTATAACATACATTACAAGAAAAAAGTTATTTAAATACCAATTTTAGCTATCAAATAAAATGATTGCTAATTATTATCAAAATAATCATCAAATTAGGTTTTGGTTGCTAAATAACTACAAAATAAAATAATGATTGAATTTAGTGACCAATTAAGTTAAGATAATTGGTATCTAACATTAACTACCAAGGTTTTAGCCACTTATACCATTAGATTCTAAATTAGTCTCTAAGTTAATTAGATACCAATTTTGAATCTAATGATATAAGTGACTAAAACACTAGTAGTTAAATTAGATATCAATTATCATTACTTAATTGGTCACTAAATTCAATCATTATTTTTATTTTATAGTTATTTAGCAACCAAAACCTAATTGAGTGATTATTTTGGTCACATTAGCAACCATTTTATTTGGTAGCTAAAATTGATATCTAAATAATTTTTTTTTCTTGTAGTGATAGTTGAAAGAGTTTTGGAAGAAAAGTGTTGAAACATATGATACTTCAAAGAATGAAGTGTACATGATACAAGAATATCTAGTATTGATAATTAATTATTTTCCTGGTATTTTTGGATGCTTTCATGATATAATAGTTATACTAGTCTAGGTTGTCTATCTTGTAATTTTGATGCAAGTCCAATTTGTCTTCCATTTAGTAATAAATATTGTTTTATGGGTCATAATCCATTTTGTCTAGAGGGCACAAATTTCGATTGAACTGAGTTTAATTTAATGGAAACATTGAGGATCGGGATCCACTCAAACAATTATATGGTTCAAAAATTTTAGAGCAAGTCAAGAATATAAGCGTCACATTTAGGAAGGAACTAAAATCATTAAAATTAAACTCAACAATAAATGAGAAAAAAAACATATTATTTCAAGTTCCATATTTGGGAGTATAATTTGTTGCAACACAATTTGGATGAAATGCATATTGAAAAGAATTGTTGTGACAATATAATTTTCATGTTGATTAATGACAAAGAAAAAAGATAATATCATTATGAGGCTAAAAATGACTAACAAACAATGGAAATAAGAAGAGAACTTTGACCACCAAATGATAGAAAAGAAAATTTCCAACAACTTTGTTTACACTAGAAAATAAAAAGATAAACATTTTGTTATACACCAAGAAAAATGTCAATATATCATATGGATATTCAAGCAACATTTACGTATCTGTTGATATTAATGAAAGATAGATTTTTAGTTTGAAATGTCATTATTTTCAAATTTTAATAGAGTAATTGCAACCCTTGTCTAGTAAAAATATGTTGACTCTCCAAGTTACACCTATTTTGATTGATTTGTGCACATTTTGTGTTGTTATGTGCCAAAATGTTAAACCATGATGAAAAAAACATGCTTAAGGGACAAATTATTCTTACAATGTATCATTTAGAGATGTTTCCTCCATTGTTATTTACAATTATGCTTTATGTTTTGCCACATCTAGTTGATGAAGACAAATTTAAAGGACTGATACGTTATAGATGGACATATTGGATAAAAAAGGTATTACCATTTCTAGACTTTAATGTATTAGATATAAGTGTGTTACTTAAAGGTAGAAAGATACAAACTACTCACTAGTATAAAGTCAGACCAAACTTATCCTGATTCATCCAATAATGAGTCATTTATATTTGATCATTACGACAAAAAATTATCTATCTATTAATTGATATTTTTGAAAAATAGGTAGAATACATAGGAATAAATTCTGTATTTAAAATTTTTCCAGTTTTAGAAATATTAGCACTTGATTACATTTGGACACAATTTTAAGTGGACAAATTCACTGTGAAGATATTTTCGCAAATATAAATCAACAAATTCTCATACTTTAAAGTTAAATGACAATTCAATAACACGAAATTTAAAAGTGTTGAAATTTAAGAAAGATTTGCGCTTCATATTTTTATATTAGTTCGAACATTAACAAGTCTAGTTCTTGGTCAACTGGATCAAGCTTTACTAGGCAAGCTATTACTAGAAAATACAAGATGAGATTCTTTGGACCTCAACACTCCTAGCTAAACAACAAATTATTATTTAACTTATGACTAATATTGAATATTGTGTGGAATGCAGTCATTCTTAGCTAAACAATTGAGTATTGTTTAGAATGCAAATACTTTTATCTAAGACTAAATATTGTTTGGAACGTAATTATTGTTGACCAAGATAATGTATTGTCTGAAACACAACCCTTATTGATTATGATGAAGTATTGAATTAGTCTAAACTTTACCTATCCAATTTAGTATAAATAAACTAAAACCAAATTAGTTCATAAATATATTAGTCAACCTATGTTTAATAATAATAATAATAATAATAATAATAAAAAAACTAAAAAAATAAATAATATTATTTTATTAAAATATTTACCTATATTAGAGTTTATATATGAAATCATTAATTAAAATATATAGTAAATTTCATTTATGTAATTTTAATTTTGAAAACAAAATATCTAATTTAATTTTTTTTTATAAAAAAGTGAAAATCGACTAATATCTCGTGATCATATAGAATCGAGCCAAAAAGTTTAACCATTTTAAAAAAAGTATTTTTTTCTACACCAATGGTTTCTTCTTGCACCTTCATAAGGTGTAAAAATGTCTTTAGTCTCTACCATCTTCTTCTGTGTCACCAACGTGGTCCTTCCTCGTCTATTTCCATCATCAATCCTTTGGTGGTTTCTTCTTTTGGTCCCACACTTTCTAGCATTCATGTTTTCCTCGCATAGAAGAGGAAAACATATACATTGCATTTGATTTTTGTCCTCAACAATGACTTTCATATTATGCAATCGAGAAGTAACTTCTGGATTTCACAATTCAGAAACTTTTTTTGCGCACAATATACTTTCAAAATTTTTATAATCCATAAGGCATTATTGGAATACACAATTAAAACTTTTTGATATGAAAAAATAACTTCCATATTGTATAATCTTAAAGCTTTTTATGCCAAAAATACTTTTACATTGTATAATTTGAAATACATTTCTGGATTACACAATCCAAAAGTTCTTTTTATGAAAGAATGATTTATGTGTTGTGCAATTCAAAAGCTATTTTCAGAAAGAAAATGACTTACAGATTGTGTGATTTAAAAGACAAAAATAACTTATAGATTATATAAAGTGAAAGGCAAAAATGATTTATTGATTATGCAATTTAGAAGTTTTTTTATATAAAAATGATTTTCAACTTGTGTAGTTTGAAAGTCAAAACTACCTAATGGATTAGGTAATATGGAAACATTTTTATTAAAGAAAAATGAATTTTGGATTGTGATTTGAAAAACACTTTTAACTTCTGAATTGAAAGTTTGTATATTGCAAACTTCAAAGAAAAAAACTTTAAATCAAAAGGAAAAATAAAGATTTTCGTATTTATGGAGATGTAAAAATAAAGTATGGGGTTAAAAAACGCCCTTTAAAAAGAAAATAGTCAGAACAGTTTTTCCAGTACCCATCATAGTGTATTTCTTGTTTGTTCATGTTATTTATTTTGTTTTTAATTTTGGGCCTTCCTCAAATTCTGAATTCGGCCCAAATTAGGCTTAGTTTGTTTTTTTAGATGGTACACATTTAGCTTGTTCTAAATAAAAATAAAAAAACTAAACCATATGCTGTTGATGATGGAAATCTTTTAAATTAATTGAGGATGTGGGAAAGAAGATATATTAAAAGTGATTAATTAGATTCTCTTTTAAATATATATATATATATATATATATATATATATATGTGTGTGTGTATTCTACTATTATATAGTTAAAAAAAATCAATAACTGTAAAAAGTAGAATTACAATTTAATTTTAATCTACTATTTTTTTTTTTAAAACCTTAGATGCTTTTCTTTCTACATATTGGCTCATATATTTACAATTTTAATAAACATTTAAAACTACAATGAATTTAACACTCATATAATCGTATCAGCATTTCCCTTGAAGAAAAACTAATAATAAAAATTAGAATTTAGAGAAAGGTAAAAATTAAATAATAAAAGACATGTTTAATAGTAAATGTGAACTTTCATCCACATATATAATCTTATAATTTCAATTTAGATAAATTAGATAATAAAATCACAAATATGACTGCATAAAATTATGATTTTTAAAACAAACTTAAAGAAAACTTGAATGATATCGAAAATCATTTTCATATCTTCATCATGACAAAAAAGAAAGCAACAGAAGTTGACCAAAAATTAGTCCCTGAAATCGTATTTCAATGCTATGTTATTTCTCTACTAAATTTAATTACTTTAGTTTCATTTAAATCTATAAAATTAATCATTTATTTTGTCGTTTCGGTCCTTAAAGATATGTTTTTATTATCGTTTGAGTTTCTATACTAGAGTCATAAAAAGTGACAAATTATTAAGATTCAAATGAAAAAAAAAAACATATATTTATTGGAGGTTTTCCTAATTTCACTAACTAATACCGTAGTGAGATCCAAGTTTAATAAAGACTAAAATTACCATCAATTCTACTTAAAAAGGGAAAGTTTTAAGAGTATAAAAAATACACACTACAATAGGAATAAAAATTACAAACGTCGTTTTAAGAGTTCAAATTTCTTAGGCAAAGGTTTGAGTTTGAAATCTTTACTAGAACTAGAATATCATACTAAAAAATGGTTAACAAGTTCTTTAATTTATTAACAAATAAATATAAATATTTGGTACTAATACCATGTTGTCTCAAATGGGAAGATAAAATTCTGTCGTTAATGTGCTAAAAAGATATAGAAAATTAAATACTTATTTTAAATCCTCCAATAAAGGCAAGACAAATATACATTACGTGTTATAGAAGCATGCAACATTTGTATTGGTTTGTTATGTTACGGCAGTTGCAAGTGCCTTGTGTATTTGAAATCCAATATTAACAAAACTGTGGTTAGCATAAAACATGAGTTGAAAGTGAGAATTACGAAAGAAGAAGCTTCGTTTCGGTTTGCCAGACAGGTAGTTAGTTAGGAGAAGGATGTTTTTTTTAGTTCAGTTTCTTGTGTGGACTGCACATACACAGCAAACAGGTATCCAAATCAAAGAAATTCACTACAATAGTGATTGGCAATTCCAAAATTCCACGATGATGTATAATCCTAAATACTATTAGGTATTTAAGTTTGAGTATAGTATGGTATTGTATAGAAATAAAAAGGTTAAACAATTAATATACAAAAATAAAAATATACAAATATCTTCAAGTTTTAGATCGAAGACGGTGTTATTCTCCTATTTAGGTGGATCTTAGTCATATCTCATTCTTCTTCCTTATGTTTTTCCTATCAGATTTTTCTAACAAGATCATTGGCCATATCTGTGGATGAAATTTCTACATGTGGTTTATGGTTTATGTGGAGACCCTCAGATTTTGGTTCGTTAGTTTTAGGTTTGGAACCTTGGGAATGTATTGGATGCTTCTCAGGAACTTGTGGTGTTGTAACTATAGTTTTGAAACTTAAACTGAAGTGGTTGTTTTTGATTGACATGGTGGAAAACCAATTTTGTGACTGATCGATTAACTCGTATCAGAACCAGTAGAGGGTGCAAAACTAATCAAAGTTGGTACAAAGCTGGTGAAATCTAGTAAAAAATTGGTTTGAATTAAGTGTTTTTTTTTTGTTTATTTTCCTTTTCTAGTTTTTAGTCCTTTTATTTTTTTTTTAATTCAATATAAAAGATTCATGAGATAAGTAGAATCTCGTATAAATATATAAGTGGGTATATATTATTTGTCAACTGTTAATCTGATTTATCTTATAAATTACTTAAATTAGTCATTTATATAAACGTGTAGTCTTTATATCTTATAAATTACTTGAAATATTATATAATATTAAAAATATAATTTCAATCACTACCTGTTCAATTAAAGTTGAAATAATGACTTTCATCAGTTTAATTAAGATTTTTATGTTTTCTGCAACAAATCTAAATGCTAAATGCACCAAATATATCTGTTCTTCCGGAATCAGATTGTCAAGCGACAAGAGTATGAGAGAGGATCCAACAATTCCACCTTTATTGCCCCTTTAATTGATCAAATCCAGAGATTTACTTCTTCTTCATGACTTCAATCTTCTACCATACAAATGTGCAGATTAGTTGGCTAAAGCACGAAGTCTCCTCAGACCAAGACTTTGTATTGAGAACAAATTGTCCTTCTCACACCAGTTGCAACTCGTTAGATGATGCCTTTGGTGTAGCAACGCATAATAAACCTTATAGTTCTTCCATTATTTTCTGAATAAAAAAAAAGTTCACCATTACCTTAATAATACTTTTATGTAGTACAAGTTCAATAATTAATTGTGTGCAATAAGTATGCCTTTGCCTTTCTAACATTCTCCTTATATAAAATTCCTTCTCGAGCAGCGCCACAGAATAATGCTTCATGCACTCCTCCAATTATGGCCCTTTATTTCCATTTTAAGATGTATTATTCATCAACAAGTGTGTGTGTTGTCATGTGAACCAGCGTGCCATTTTATTTATTGCGCCAAATTGCACATTAAAGTTCATATAACAACCTGCTTGATGTTAATATTTATAAGCCAATTGCGTCCTTAGCTCAAAAAGATTATCTCAAAAAGAAAAAGAAAAAAATTACGCAAAGAAAGTCGTAAATAACACTACGATCAATCACATCCCAGGAAAATGTTTTCTTTTTCTAATTTTAGTCTCAGCATTAACATAAAGTGATTGGCTTGCACAGCATGGCATCAAGTTTCCACAATGCACTTTACAAGTCAACTTATTCTAATGAATCATTTTCGTCGTAATTAGGCTTTAAACAGACCATCTTTTCCATATTTTCCTAGGAATCTATTGCGTTTGGCAAACCATATCCAAAAGGCAGAAAAATATTCTTGTGGGAAAAGCAAATCGCTGTCCACTATCCACCATTTTAGGTATCTTGTAGCCATTGTTATAACCTTCACACAATATGCGGTGAGGGATTTGCCACATTCATGCAATTAATCATCCAATGACTCAAAATATGCATTCTAGTTTTGAATATGAATGGTAGGATCTTGATTCAACGGTGCTGATTCATGAGTGCATGGATGCAAGAAACTCATTTCCATGTGCAGTTGACCCCATTGTCAAGCTTTGTCTGGTACTGTGTGTTAATTGATTCTTTGTCAAGGACCAAACCCCACTTCAAAGCGTGTGCCGATGTTGCCAAGAAATTTCTACCATGCTTTTGGAAACGCTCTCTCCAATCTATAGACTTTTGGCATGCAATACGCGTTGCTATCATCACTCACTTAACGGTTAAGGACTTCAACCTCAAGGCTCTTCTATCCCTTTCAATCACCTTAATCTCATTCACATCAAATTTGGAAAAACAATCTGCTAATTAACCATCATCTTTTACGCCACAATAGATGAACGTCTAAACCTAAAACTAAGCAAATTATCAACTCTTCATCATTACCTCACCACAACAAATATCTTATATTAGAGCACTCTTCCTCAAACGGCATTGGGTAATAATTTGACAAACTAAATTCAGAATTCTGAAAATTAAAACAAGTTTTGCTCATTCATTAAGTCATGATTTTGCTGTACATGTATCGGGACAAAACTTTAAAGGAAAAAACGCAAAAGGCACGAAACCAATGACCTTTTTTTTTCTTTCTTGATCATCTCTTACATAACTCTCTTCATTCTAAGCCTTCTTCTTCTTATTATTATTATTATTTTGTTTGTTTATTTTAACTAGAAACTTCTTCCAAAAGCTTGTATCTTCTGACCTTATTCCTGAAGACCTGTTTGGTGGCGCCACTCGAATTTGCGATGTCTTCTGACCTGGTCCTCCTCAGTCTCTCTTCCAAGGCACCGTTGGTGACTATTCTCTTGCGGGTTGAAACCAGAACCGGTGAAGATTTGTGGGGGGATGTGGATGCTGATGGCGATCTCGATGAGTCCGGTGACTTCGGTTTCTTAATGGGCTTCTGAATTTGGAGATGAAGGATACCACTCCCTTTAACTCCCTTCTTCAACCCAACGTTTTGAGCACTGTTGTTGCTACCATTCTTGATTCTCTTCATCCTGCTCTCGTCATCGTTGTTCCAAATCGACGAGGAGGAATTCGAAGAGTTGGTTGACTTCTCTTTGGTGTCTTCTCTCTGACTCAGACACCAATTGCAGGTTCCAAGAGACTCTGGCTTCGGGTACAGATTGCTGCAGTATCTGCCAAATTTCAGAAAAACGAGGGTTAATTTTGAAACAATATCAAATTTTGAACCATACCCAAACAAAAGAACTAGTCAGTCATGACTATCATGCAAAAGGGTCTAACCTATAAGGCTAGTTTCGTTAACATATCAATTCAAAATCCGAACTTGTGATACGAGAAGTGTCGTAGTTCAGTATATGACAGTGTCTGGAACGTGATGTTAGGAGGAGGAAAAAGAAAGAAAGAAAAAATATTTTTATGTACCCACCTGTGCTGAGATCTGAAGTGGCAGACTTTGCATTGAAAAAGCTGATCAGAGAAGCCAAGATCCCCACACATGCAACACTCTGTATTGGGTTCAGACTGAGATGTTCCTTTGGTTGTCATGTTTTGGTGTTTGTCATTGAGAGAGAGAGAGAGAGGATATTGATAATTGAGGAATGAATAGCTATGGGTGTATGGCCACAGAAGAAAAGGCGCGGAGACCCACAAATGACAAAACCAAGTCCATATAAATAAAACACATGGACTTTAGTTTCCGTGTGAGCGTGTTTGTGAGGCTGGTTGTGTTGGGTTGTATTTATGTGTATATTTAAATGCAACAATTTCGTGTTGAGGTAGGAAAGGAAAATTAATGAATAATGGAGGCTGTTTGAGGAATGGAAAGGGGATAGAGACATTCCTTCGAAGCTAGCTAGCTTTTTAGGAATAAAAAATTGTAATGGTAATTGATTGATTTGTGGGTTGGTCCAGTTAGACCCCATGAATATGATATTGGAAAGGGAGGGTCATGGTCATGGCCTAAGAGCCTCTCCTGGCCTAGTCATAGACTCGTGGGGGAATGGTAGACCAGGACTTATAATGCCAAAATGGAACATTGGTTGGTTAGGCCAAAAAGGCTAAGCACAATTCAGAGGAACCTTATCTAAGACGATCAACTCACCACGCTTTCCCCTTCCACATTCAGAGAACTACATAATTTCTAAACTTTTTTTTTCTCATAATGGGATTTTTGCTACATGTTTTATGGAGATGTGTAAGAATAAGTATAGCACACACCTCAATTTTTAATACCCTAATTTTATACTTTTGTTTATCGTTTTTTCTCACTTTTCATCACGTTATAAGATAAAAAATACACTCCCTATGGAAAGAGAGATAAAAAAAAATGGAAATAAGTAATAAATGTCATGAATAGTATCACATAATGATATCATAAAAATGAAGAAAGTATACGTACACAAAACTGTTTTGAAAATTTGAAGGTGGAATAATTAGGCATAGTTAGAGGTGTGCCCAGACCTATGACCAAGTGGAGAATCAACCTGTTTCACCATTTTTTCTTAATAACAAAAAACTAATTATATAACCAAGTGATTAAGGTATAAATATAATGTATTATCTTTTAATCCTGGGTCAAATTGATACATAAATATAAGTGATTACCAATTATATTGACTTGATTGGTCACTAAATTCAATTATTATTTTTATTTTGTAGTTATTTAGCAACAAAAATCTAATTTGATAGTTATTTTTATCATAATTAACAATAATTTTATTTAGCAGTTAAAATTGGTGTCTAAATAATTTTTTTTATAATGTATAGGGAGGTCCATCATAAAAAACCTTGAGCAGACAATTCTCTATCATTTATTTACATCCTCAAACTAAAATCATTTGTCAATAACCTTGATAAAATGTTGGCTCGAAACTAGTTTGAGTTTCAGTAGAGTTGAAAAATATTTGTAAACGAAAGAACTCTCATAATACGAAAGTTAATTAAGAGTTACAGAAAAATTTGACCATTAGAAGAATATATTCAAGTAAGGTTGAGGACTCCAATACAACATTCTATATTTTGGAAGAGTCTTATTTGTCAAGATCTACATATTCCATGATAAACACACACTTTTAACATAGTTAATTGAATTTATATCATTGGTTTAGTTCATAAATATACAATCTTAGCTTAATTTTGGTAGATGAGGATGAATTAATTATTATAAATTATCTTAATAATGTATATTTTCACTTATATTGATTAATTTCTTTTTTTGAAAAAAAAATTCAGTTTGTCAGATTTGGCTCAACCCTACATAAATCTACTTAGTGGATCTACAATTTTTGAGTAACAAAATTAATGTTTGTCACCAACTTAAACATGCTCTTAGTGAACGAGGGCCATAAGGAGAAGATTAATAAAATTAATTCCGTTTATTTAATGTCGTGCTCATTGAGAGGGTATCTTTACAAGTTGGAATGGACAACCAATCAAGATCAAAGATCAAACTCAGAGTGGTTCGACTTTATCGAAAGGCCTTGTAAGACTTTTGTAACATTGTATAATATATCTAGAGAGTTATAAAGTTAATTAGGAGGGAGTTAGAGTTAGTTTTTAGACTTTGAGAATTTTACAACCTTTAAAATTCCTATTTCTCTCTAGTTTCTTATGTTCTTTACAAGCTGTCTTTTACACTTCTGAAGCAACTTTCATATTCATAATTTAATTCAGTTATTCTTATATTCAAGTTTTATTCAATTCAGTCTTTTATTTAATCTCTTTACATTCTAATCATGCAATTTTTCTTTTCTACTTTTAGTTGTTTTTTTCACGGTTTTGTAAATTTCTAATTTATTGACTGAGATTTGGTTTTAGATAGTTTCAAACCTTTATATTTCAACTTAAAGTTGTTTGGTGAAACACTCTCAATTATTTATTAAATTGAATTTAGGATTATGCATTTGTTTTCCTTGAATTGATTTCATGACTCTAATATGGAATATGGATAATCAATTGTTATTAACTTTTTGAAATTTGAATATTTAAGAATTTATATATGTACTATTTTGTGGTTACAAATAAGAAGATTAAAAAAATAACTATTATTTTTCCATAGATTTCAATCTTAGACTTTAGAATAATCAAAATCATAGAAAATTCTCAAACCTAAATTTGGAATAGAATTGAATATGACATTAAATATTAATTGCTCCTTGTGAGTACAACCAAGTTTAATACCTAATATTACATATAGGTATCAATCATTACACACTGGTAAAAAATCTCAGTAGGTAAATTATCTGCATATTATTACCCAAATATTTAATCAGTAATTAGTAATTACCTAAAAAACTCCATAAATTATTTATTGATCTTTATATGTAAGTCATTACCTAAGATTTTTTTCATAAGTAATATCAATAATTAACATAATTATTTATATTGTCATTAATATTGTTATTATTAAAAATATTGTTAATAATAATAATATTAATATTGTCATTAATACTATTGATAATAATAATAATAATACTATTAATATTAATAATAATAATAATATTATTATTAATACTATTCTTAATGTTGTCATTAATAATATTATTAATATTATTAATATTAAAATTAATTTTATTATTAATAATACTAATATTATTATTAATGTTATTATTAATAATATTAAATATTATTATTAATATTATTTTTAATATTATTAATGTTATTCTTATTACTACTACTAATAATAATAATTAAAATATGATCACAAAGTTGATCTATTGTAATGGTATGGTTGTAAGTTTAGAACTGAGGCTCTTTTAACTTATAGGAAAATGCAATTTTTCTTGTAATGCTTTATTATTCCTTAAAGGACTAACACACCATCCAAAATTGATATTAACACTATTAACATAGCCATTAGGGGCATAAGTTGGAAATCATGGAAAAAACAATCTTAATTGGGGAGTAGATAATTGTCCATTTATATAATGCCTTTCAAAAAAAAAGTTGCATGTTGTCAAGGGTATAACAACCTTTATATCATGTTTAGTAGGATGAAAATAATCAAACTATCAAAGTTGAATATATAGTAGTTAAAGTTGTATCCTCCTACAATGTGCTTCTTAATATACTTTTATTAAATGTCATTGGAGAATTTGTAATAATACTCCACCATTCCAATTAGAAGGTGTAAGAAGTATTGTTACATGAACAATATGATCACTAATAGAAAAAACACTTTCTATATCGATTAAGGAGGACATATATACATTGGTTTCAGAATTGATGTAGATGCAGACCATGTAGAAAGTTTGGACTTTCTACATCGGTTTCATAATTGATGTAGTATATTGATAAACTACATCAATTGTCCAACCACCGACGTTAAATACCTATCCAAAGTGATCTTGAGAAGTTAAGGAGAAGATACTGCATCGGTTGGGAGGCATAACCAACGTAGTATCTCGTACTTTTTTTACTATATTACTGTAGTACCATATTACATTGGTTATCTAAATAACCGATGTAATATCTATTCTCCAAAACCTATTTTGATTCAAATGCTCCACATTCTACATCAGTTGTAGGTCATAATCGATGTAGAATATGACCTCTATTACATCCCCAGTGTCAAAATTTAATTTTTATTTTTATTTTTGGGTTTGGTGAATCATTTTTTACATTGGTAGTGAACAACCAATGTAGAATAGTGCTTATCACATCGTTCACTTGCAATCGATATAATGTGTTTACATAATTTCAAAAGTGTCACTGTGTTTATCTCTACATTAGTTTCATTTTAATTGACGTTGTATCCTGTCATAAAAAATGCTTGTTCTACTAGTGGATTGAGCTAAATCCTCATCAAGACAAAGGATCTTGAAAACCCAAAGATAATATCAAGGAGATTTCAGTAGGATGAGAAGATAACAATATCCATATAGAAACTATCCTACCATTAATGCAAACACAAGTCATGAGAGTCATACAAGATAATGTAAATCTATTCTCATTGACAACTCTTGATATGTTATGGATTAGTCCTAAAATCACTATTATCTTATACCAAGCAACATATGTACATCATAAGATAAGAACCAATAGTTTCACTTTTCTTGGATAAATATCAAGTAATAAAATCATACTTAACCATATAATGAAGTGATGAAGACATAAACATAATTTATCCCTTTTTAACTCTCAACCATAATTATAATGTTCACTATTATAACCTAGAACACATTTCAAAACATATAAATAAAAATCAATTCAAAAGATATATATAATTTTATTTATGAGTATTTATGCTTAGAACTACTATCACCGATAACTTAGTTAAACATCATAATGTTACAATACATTCTATTTAGCCCATATACAAGGATACTGTGATAATACACGAAAAATAATACACGAAAGTGAAATATTAAAAAAAGTACTTTAAAAGAATTATGAGAAGTATCATCTTACTCACTAATTTTACCTTTTTATAAAGTTATTATTATTTTTTATATACATTAAGTAGCCTTTGATAATTAGGAAAATATGATAAGAACAATCACGTTACTCAACTTACTTTTAATCATTAGAATTGAAGTGATAATTTGAAGAACTCATTATGTTATATTATTTTCTTTTATTTGATACTTCAAATTTATGTTATAGAAAATTGAAATATGACAAACTAGGATAAGATAATTTGAGCTTAATTACTCAACTGATATCTATATTTAAATAATGAATTTAATTTTTAATTTATATTCTCAAAATATTATATTGTTATTATTATTATTTTAGTTCCTGTGAATTTTAAACTATAAAATTAAAAGAGATTAAAGTAATAGATTGGTGTACTGCAATAGATTATTTTTAAGTATAGAGACTAACAACTAAATTTTTTAAAACTATAAAAATAAAAAGTTAATAAATCTAATTTTTTTCTCTCAACCTTCCTTAATAGAATTAGTTTTCTTATTTTTGTTTTTAATGTTGATGTTATTATTACTAACATTGTCATTGCCCATTGTTATTGTTATAAATGGCAGAAAGACAGATATAGTTGGGAGGTAGAGGTTTTTATTTTGGACCAGTGTTTATTCACTACTTAAAAAAATAATAGGAAATATTAAAATTAATTTCGCAATTAACTTGTAAATAAATTAACGTCTATATGCTATTTCTTTCACTTTGTTTAAAAGATAATTTTAGGTTATAGATGAGTCAAAATTCATTTTTTTTAGTCATATTATCCTAACTTTTTCTTATTTAAAATTTCAACGTGTGTAATATATTTAGCTAAAATTGTAACTTTGTCGTGATTTTTATTTCTTTATTATTTAATAGTTTTACTCTTCACATTTTAGAAAATCTATTAGCTCAAACATTAATGTTGTCTATGTTTATTTTTTTATTTTTCTACGTTTTAATTAATTAAATTATTTTTATGGTATCATAAATTAACATGTTATGTCTAGGATTAAGCTAAAATAAAAAAATTAAAAAATTAAAAATTTAAAAATAAATCAGAATTGAAAACTTTTTAAAATCAGGAAAAAAAATATCGTGGAAAATAATAGGAGAATCAAAACCGTAATAAATTAGGAATTAAAGAGAGACCCAAATTGCAATGTAACCTATGTTTACATTAATACTTTATGTTCTTATTTGGGGTTTAGTTTTAGAAATAAGGATATTTATTTATTTTAACGTAATCAAATATCACTAGGGTATTATTTCTTCATATTTTATTTTCATCTTTATATCTTTTATTATAGCTAAATTATAGTTTTTGCTTGTTAGAAAAATATTTTAACCGTTTATGTTCTTTCTTTAATAACTTTTCTAATTTATTCTTATTATTTTAAATGTTTTAAATCATTTCACTTGTAATTAAAAGACATATTAGTATCTATTTATGTTGATTTGGTTATAATTTATTTGAAAATTAAAAGTTATTTATTAATTTTTAATGATAAGACAAACTTACATTATATAAGGGTTTGATCACCTAAATTTCGGAACATACTTACTAGCATGTATTTTCACACGAATTATCCTCTTGTTTTTGCTTTGTAGCCATTTTTTTCCACTCCAAAAGTGATTTTAACCTTGGTCCACACATGCAATTGGGTAAAAGCAGTAAACAAATGTATTTTTTTTTTATTTTTTACCAAACAAGTGTAATTTTTTTTACGAAAATGGGTATGTCTGTCACGGAGGTACGACTTTTTCACTTAAAGTCGTGACACGTTGGCACGGCTTTAATGTAAAAAAATAAACTGAAGTCGTGTCATGTTGGCACCACTTCAGTGTAAAAAAAAATGAACAATTAATAACTGAAGTCGTACTAAAGTGACACCACTTTAGTGTAAATGTTTTTTCCCACCAAAGTCATGTTGGCATGACTTCAGTTATATTTTACATTAAAGTTGTGCCAACATGATACAACTTCAGTTCATTTTTTTTTTTAATTTTGTGTTTTCCTAAAGTCATGTCATGGTGACAGGACTTCTTCATTTGAACTCGTGCCTCCATGACACGACTTACCCATTTTTGTAAAAAAAAAATAAAAAAATTACAACTATTTGATAAAAAGAAAAAGAAATTACAACTATTTGATAAAAAGAAAAAGAAATTGCACCTCTGTTATCCTTTTGCCACGCAATTGTGGGAAAGCAAACTGAGTATCACAAACCAAACATTTGGTAGGTGAAATAGTATTTGTAATATTGAAGATTTTTATAAGAAATTATTTATTTTATCTTCTTTGCAAGGATATTTTTTAAAGACTAAATTTATTTATATATTAAGAATTTAAAGTATAAGTTTAAGTTTAACAATGAATAAAAAATTAAATAACATGTAAAAAATTACAAAATTGATTGATTTAAGATTTTAAGCTAAAAATATTGTTTTGATCTCTTATATAAATTTGTTAGTGAGTAAAAAAATTCCAAATTTAAAGGAACTGAGACTTAGTTCATGGCTCGTCTTGTAAAGAAAATAATTTAAAAATCATAAATACAAACTTTGGTGATGGGATGTGAAATAACATTTATGATATTAATTTCTTTTAAAGATGTTTAATTATGTCTTTTGCAAAAGTATATTGTTTACTACATGTTCTTCAATCAATCGAAAGCATATAATTAAAAACCTTTTAAATAAAATTTAACTTTTGCAATCCACTCTATCGAAATTTGTCTTGATACTTTATTCACAACCATATTGTTGTTGTTCCTTATTCTAACAACCACTTTGATTACCATCTTAGCATCGCACACCTTCAAGCACCTGATTTTCAACATTGTTCTTATCATTATATCTAATATCATTTACTTTAATGTTGATCATTATTATTATCTTATTATTTAAAAGCAAAACCATAACAAAAGAAAAATTTTCTATTATCCCATCATATATGATTCTGATTGTCCTCCACATGCATATTTTATCTTGACATAGAAGAAGCCCTCAAAGAAAACTACTATTCCACGAAAGAAAAGAAACACAGTAACTGTTGCTAACTCTCGCTATAGCTTCTCGTGAGTAAAGCTGATGTTTAGTAACTGTCAGGTGAATCTCATGATTGCTGATTTCAGTTTGTGGCCTCAAGTCAAAGGTTGCAACATAAATCTCACCAAAAAGATGGCAGTTGGATAACCAGATTCTTTAACATGTGACTCTAAAGTTCATCAGGTGGCACGTGGCTTCTCTTCATTGGCTTTGGCATAACTACCATCCATCCATCGGTCGGCAATCTAGTTATTAGTTAAGAGTAATGTTACATGCTTCTGTCGGATATCGTTTATGGTTGGTTCCAGTGAGATGAATACAACAAATTAGTGGTTCATAATCCAACCTAGGGCCCACCATGGTAATTAATAACTACCAAAATATCAACCATCTTTTACAAAGATTAGAAAATGAGACTGGTAGTTGAATCAATGAAAACATCGTTTTAAGGTTTAGTGGTTTCACAAAATATGATTAAAAAAAAAAAGAGAGAGAGAAAGTTAGGGCACATGCATGCTTGGGAAGCTTACCTAAACTATTCCAAATAACATGGCCAACACACAAGCAATTTGCCCAATTGTTAAGTTTCCACCACTCTATTCCTTCCCACTTGGCAAAATGCTTTTGCTTCTCCCAATCATGTTAACATACCGTACAAGTGTTATTCATTTCTTCACTTTCCCTTTCATTTTTTTTTCGAACTTTTCTTTGCTAAACTACTCCATGTTCATCTAAGGGCATCTCATAAATGGGAACACAAACCAGCCATGCTCCCTGTTTCATGGCTTTTATATTACACATTGGTTTTCTTATGCAACAAAACAAGCATTGTGAAACGAAAATTGTCATGGCCAGATATGTTCAGGTAGAATAGAATAGAATTAATAGAATAGAACCTTCTCTGTCCATTGAAAATTGTAGGCATGGAAGATCAGAAGCTACTTTCGGCCGACAATGTTACGTAGGTGGACGCATAAAGAAAACGATTGATCTTGTCATGTTCCATAAATTTCAATTATTGTTTTTAAGGTAGCCACTAGTCTAAGTGATGCACTTGTTTGCCCTGAACCCCACATTTTTTTGCAAATGGTTGCGTAGCTTGACTGCTACAACCAGCACAATTAACAAACATTCAATTTTTCAAACCCTAATTGGAAGCCATTGCTTTATCAAAGCAAGCCGCCATATATGGAACTTGGAGAGGTCTACGCAGGAATTAATGTAGCATAACCCAAAATGGAACTCAGTTCTACTCTTAGTAAGAGCTTCGCTACCCAAAACTGTAGTAATCACGATGTCAAAATAATAATAATAATAATAATAAAAAAAAAGAGTTATTATTGTATTGTCTAAAATGTTATCATATACTTTATCTAATTTATTTCTTCACTCGTAATATTATCATATACAGTTTATATTCTAATACAATGTTATCTTTAATTACTGGTAATTTCTTTTGAAAATTATCAAAATTCAATATAGAATAAAAATGAAAATATTATTTTTAAAGAGATGAGACATTCAGAAAAACTTGTAAAATATAGCACTATAGCATTTCTCTATTATAAACACATTAGCATTTGTTAGAGTATCTTTGTTGATTTCCATCAAGGTATTTTTAATTCGGCTTGGAGGAAAGTATTTTTACCTTGAACGCTTTTTAAGGAAATTAAACCCATATTAATGAAATCAAACTAAGCAAAACCAAATTAATCCTTTTGGTTGGTTCAATTTTAATTCTATAAAAATAAATCGAATCAAATTACTTTTTAGTACTACTGTTAATGAAAAATGGGTCTACCTTTTAAATGAATTTAAGAAAAAAAATTAGATTTAAAAAATATTTATATTAACTTTTATCCTTACATATTGGATATTCATATGGGATTTGAAAAACAAAACAATATTGGTTGATATTTACAGAACAATTAATCATGTGATTTATGTTGTCTGATTCAAGAATTTTTAATTTATTTTAAAAACTAAATAAATTGGATTGAATTTTACATGAATAAAAAAAATCAATGAAAAATGGTTAAATTACAGATAAATAATTTTTTCTGCATCCTATAATTTTCAGAAAGTCGTTTTAAACCATGATATCACATGATTCTTTGGTTTTCTAGCCATCGGAACTTCATTTTTGTACCAATATTATTATTATTATTATTATTATTATTATTATTATTATTATTATTATTATTATTATTATTATTATTATTATTATTATTATTATTATTATTATTATTATTATTTTTAATTATTTTTTTAATTTATAATTTATTCGTTCAAACATC
>Ga0099824_1003332_pt1 | contig 23449 bp, 4 predicted proteins | sample SiratrowhiteBW_FD_76837 | JGI IMG/M metagenome (GOLD analysis project Ga0099824, IMG submission 76837) | Root nodule microbial communities of legume samples collected from California, USA - Siratro white BW | ecosystem: Host-associated > Plants > Roots > Nodule | place: USA: California... | reverse complement strand
TGGGATGATCAAACTTTTATATTTATTAAATGTTGGTGTATATATATATATATATATATATATATATATAAAGAAACATTGAAATTTTTTTTTGAGTTGCCAACTATAATACGGACTAATTTTGAGATATACAAAAAAAACTTATTTAATCCTTTATAATATTTTTCCTGAGAAAATTAGACTAATACTTCAATTTTCTTAAAAAAAATAATCTAACCAAACCTCATTTGCTATAAAATCATTACATTGTCATTTTTCATACATTATATGTCTTTCTTTAAGTTTTAAAACATTGCACTTGCACTTAATCATTGCAATAGTAAAAAAAAATAGAAAATGCAAATATAATTTAAGAATTTTTCAGAAATGTCAGTCTAATTTACTTTGTTTTCTTATAAGTTTGTTGAGTTTGAAAACTAAAAATGATTTCAAGGGAAAATTAAAAATGCTAGCTTTTTCTGTAAACATTGCATATAGCTCACATTTTAACTAACAAAATATTGGTACAATGATAAGGTATTTGTAGAGAGAGACTTTGGAGAAAAAAAACAAATTTATTAATTAGGTGAAAACCAACAATGATGGGCAACTTCTCAATGAATTGCATTAATATGTATGTCCAACATGTAGGGAAAAAGCTTGGTTTGGAAATACAAATTTTGGATGCAAGTTCTTTACTCCATCAAAGGGGTGTGGATATAGCTAGCTAGGACCATATATCAAGTTACATTAATATGTCATTTTATTTTTATGATATCAAGTTATTTATTAATAAACTGAAAAAAAATATAATACTTAGTTGAGTGACAAATAATTTTAAAACATATTAAAGTATTTAGAGTAATAATTATTTTAAAATAAATTGTATATTATACATATTATAATTCTATCTCTATTAATTTTTAAACACTTCAAATTCAATTCAATTAGCTAATTTATTAACTATTAACTATAAACTCACCCTTTAGTCAAAATTTTCCAAATATAGTTTTTCAAAGTATAAACTAAAAGTATTCCAAAGGTTTTTCGCAATTGGAAGGGTATGAAAGAGCATTATTACACGTATATATGGACATATTGTTCACTGTGTATTTTCAGAAAATAAAATAAAAGGTAATATTTTATATAAATTAAAATTAATTTATATAAGTTAAAAATAATATTTTTTAAAATCATTTAAACTTTTTTTAAAAATTAATTTATGTTTAAACTAATTTTAATTTGTAAATTTTTTTGTCTTCCAGAAATGGATTTTAAAAAAGTTTAACAAATAAATCCCGGTTCAATTTTAGCGTTGTGTAAAATTCGCTAAAATGCAACTTTATTCTTAGATATATGATAGAGCATTAAAATCAATAATATATAACAAATAATAATGCAAAATTTTTATACCTATTTTTATACCCTTTTTATTTAGTTAAATATTATCATTTTCATTATTCATTTATCAATTCTGAAACCTTGTTAAAGTGAATTATTTATAAAATATAAGATAGAGAAATTTGTACATTTCAATTTTGATTTTCTTTTATTTGTTATTTTGTTATTTCCATAAGGAATAAATGATTCTTTTAATTTATTTTGATTTTATTTTTTTAATCTTTCATACTATCCTTTAATTGATTTAGTGAATTATTTTTTTTTTCTTTTTATGAATTTGGTCTAATATCCATAGTTTTATTTATTTTTTAATAAATTTTATGTGAACAGTATATGTAATGAATCTATACTTAACATGAATTTTAGAAAAAAATAATAAATAATTTTTATTTTGATAGCAAATTATAAGTACTTTTACTATGTAATTGTAACATTATAAAATTTAATAAAGGAAATTACTTTTTTGCCTGCTTTTTATATACACATATTTTTATAATTTCAATATATATTAGTTATCATTTTTATTTTAATGATTAATTCTTTATTATATTTTCTATGTGAAAAAATGAACTCATAATTCATGAATTAACTACAATTGATTCTTAAAATAACTCTCTTTTATTAACACACTCATTTTATAGTTTCAAAAAAATATTAACTTTCACATCCTCTAAGATAAAGTTGGTTCAGGTTGGATTAGAATAAATTTCACCTACTATAACACTAAAATAAGATTTTGATAAAAGATATTAAGAAAAAAAACAAAAATTGAAGTACAACCATCATTTTTAAAGTTTTATTTTTAAAGTACAGTATATTTTTACTTTAAATTTACTAGTTTAGTAAGTTTATTAAAAATATTATTTCTGAAATTTGAAAAAAAAAAACACATCTTTGTAATTAAACTATAATTTTCTCATTCATGTTTATAAGTTTATATGATTAATGTTATATATGTTTTTTTATGTAAATTATTGTGTATAATATTATGAAAATAAAAACACATAACAGAAAGAGAGAGTTAAATTATGTATTTAAAACTTAAAAAAAAAAAATAGCAAATCAACATGATAAATGCCGTCAAACAAAATTTAATTTGAAAGACCTATTCTTAAGAAGTTTTATTAAAAGTAGCCTTGATGAATATCATAAAAAATAACTTTAAGTTTATAAATGTATTGTCTAAAATACTTTTCGAAACTTATTTACTAAAAGTCTCCTTTATTGTTTAGTTTCAAATTACTAAAATATCAAAGAGATAAAAGTATATATTATGTGTTTTTATATTAGTTCTTGTGAATATCCAAGACTACTTCTAATTATTAATTAACATACATAATTAAGTTTCACTAATATACTAACACACTAAGATACAAAAAGAATATTATTTGTACCTAATCAGTCTTAGTTAAACACATAGTATCATAACTGCAATTACTCTTGACTAAATACAAAGTATAGTTTTAACACACAACAATTCCTCCTAGCTAATAAATTTGTATTATTTATACTTGACCAGACTAAACATTAAGTATTCTTTAAACATGGTGTCACTTTTGGATAAACACTTTATTTACATAAAGAATGTGATCGAAGCGATCACATATTTGCTAACTAAAAAGAGCATAATGTCCTAAGATGGATATAAGATGATAATACATTCTTAAATTGTTAATGAACATAACAATATTCTTACTCACAAATTAAGGCTAAATGATTGCTAAATATTAAAAGAGTGTTGATAGTCTTTCTCTGATATTAACATCAACCTTTCTTCTTTTAGATGTCTTTTATATATAAAGACTAGAAGAAAGCATCATTGTAAATCCTTTTGGAGTTGTTGTGAGGTCTTGCAAAGTTCTTCTCTTTTATCTTCCCTCTATCTATGTTCAAGCTTGTAGTTCCATTAAATACTTTTGATGTAACATTAAATTCATATACCTTCTTCACACAACTTTCTGATACATAACATGACTTATTGTGCCTATGTCTAGGTCAAATAACTTCTTTCCAAGCTCCAGTAAAGCGTAGGACCTAATAAGGCTGAATATTAAAGATTCACATCTCAAGTTGTTTGCATGGAACAACTTTAGATATGTTTTTTAAGAGATCTTTGATATAGATATTTCATTGCGAAATCTTCTTGTATGATACGAATATATGAACACTTTCTGCAAGCATAAAATAAACATTTATAAATATTTTACGTGTACCATAAAATACTTCTGAACTTGTATTTATCGTTTGTATAAGTAAAAACTTATTGAATAAAGTTATAATGACAAAATCTTGATGTTTGTTGGATTATACAATATACTTACTACTATCGAGATGCTAATAAAGTAATGTTTTATAATGTTTTTTTTAACATATAATCAATACTTGTAATCTGTTAAATTTTGCTCTAACAAATATTTACATAATATTTATTTCTTTAATTATTAACATAATTTACATATTCATTACAAATATGCCAATTTGATACTAATTAATATATATAACTAAAAGATTTTCACAATGATTAATTTATTTTCTAGAACATATATATTACAATAAATATTCTATTTTAATTAATCTCCCTCTAGGTTTATTTTTTATTTATTTGAATATGTATAATAAATCTTCTACATACGTGTACTATTGTAATGTAATTCTAAAGTTAAATTCTGTTTTGGAAAATACGTCAAAGTTAGAAATTGTTGGAAAGAACTACGCACCATTATATATTTATTTTTACATCCTTAGTTAATTTAATATCACATTATACCAATTCCTAATATATTAAAATTTATTTTTACCATGATATTGCAAATACAACAGTAAGTATAAATGCATTATTGAACTAAATATAACATGTCATTATTTAACGATGGAATGTATTTTAATTTATAATCAATAATAGTTTTTCAAAATTATTCTAACTTAACATCATAATTTTATTTAATATTATCATTTTTCTTTAATTAATAATTATTACATGAAGATAGTATTACTCTTTAGGTTTACGATTTATTTTTTGTTTTCTATAAAAATATAATATTTTTTTCTGATTTTGGGACTTATAATTAATTTATGTTAAACTATAATGTTAATATTAACAATTTAAATTAGATTTTTTTATAAATAGTTAAAATTTGAAGCAAATTAACTTTTTTTATTTATATAAAAGTTTTTTTAAGTAAATATTTTTTGAAATTCCTAGTTTTTTTTTTAAGAAAGTTTTGTACTTTAAAAGAATGGTTCATAATTTGGTCCTTTACCCACAGAACTTGTGCATATTTTGAAGTCTACGGACTGTTTTTAGTCCTAACATCCATGTAAGTGGTGAGGGAGAGGCCTATTAGCCGAACTATATTGACATTTCAAAACATAGAAATTACTTTCTGCCTCTCACATTTTTCAACCTGTACTCCCATAATTGGATTAAATGATCAAATCATCCTATCTGTTTCTGTCACCGTCGTTACACCATCAACGTTGTAGAACAGAACGAAGTTGAAAAAAAAAATCTGGTTCTCCAAAACATATTTAATGTGTTTTGAGTGTTTCGAAAAGTTTATTTCAAAACACATTTATAGAAAATACATTCTATAAACCTGTTCCAAGAAACTTGTTTCAAAATGTATTTTATGTGATCTATAAATTCTTTTTTTGAAATCCTGTTTTGAAAAATATTTTCCAGAATGACATAACTTTCAAAAAAAAGTGTGTTTCAGAAAAAATTTCAGAATAGGTAATGTAAAAGTCACTTTAAAGAAAGGTAAAATACTCATTGTGAGGTACATGTTCAAATTAAGGAGGTGCAGGAAGCAGTTGCCTCAAAACATAGGCGCTACGTTTCCACTAGTATAAATGTGTTTACCCTATAAATAAACTTAATTATAATGTCCTTGCCACTTAAGTTCCTTCAAAGGCAATGTGTACCAGCCCCACCAAAGCTAAGAGATTGGGTTCCATACCAAATCCTTCGTCCTTTGTCAAGTTTTAGTTGCAAAGTCACCTAAAGAGTTCGTTTTGTCATTGACATAATATGATGGATCAATTATAACCAAAAGAATGTTAACCATCAGGAACGAGGAAATGGAAAGATTGAGCCACTGTCCCAGTAACAAGTTCATTACACTACATTCCTCATAAAACACAGTCCATTTTGAGACAAACTCTGCAGCCAAAGACTGACGTGGTTTTTACAATCTCCTACTCATATACACTCGTTATCATACAAACTCGTCAGATCTTTCCCTGAATGGATTTTTTTCTTATCGCATTTCGATTTCAAATTCTTTGAAAAACAAACAAGGAACCTCTTGAACCCAATCCTAACCGGATTTTGTCATCTACATAAGTGATTTTGAGTTTAACTTCACTCTGGCCACCATACTGGACCTTCCATGATCCTACTTTAATTTCAGGTGCTTCAAATATAACTTGAATCCATTTACTATCCAGCGCCTTGAGTTTTCCTGTCTCACATTAGCATGCATCAAATCAGCACAGAAGTTCAACTATAAATAAATACTTGGATTTGGATCACAGACAAGAGAAAGAAAAAAGTAAACAAATACACTAATCTAAGTCATTCAGTGCACCTCCACTTTTATCCTTGGAATGCAATTGTTTGCTTTAATTCTTAACTTTACAAAACTTTCAGTTTAGTTTCTAAAACTAACATAACTTAGTGCCGGAAAACTCCTCGCTATACAAAGGTACCCGGGATGATTATTGTACACAGTTTTATTTATGAATATGGAAAGAAGATATTTCCTGATTCTAATCCTTTAACAATCAGTCACCAAGGCACAATTTAATAACTGTGTCAGTACTAGTCCATATGTAGTTTAGTTTTCAAAGTTGTAAAATGTTGGGAAACATTATTCACTTTAGTCCTTAATATCAGTGAAAAAAATGTAACGAAGATGACTAAAATAAGGTTTCACAATTTGAGGTACTAAAGTGACTAACACAATTTCTGATAGAGTTTGCTACAAATAGTCTGGTTTAGTTTGAATAACACCCTGTTTTAGTTATTGATTTGTTTCTTAACCGTTTTTGTTCTCTTTTCTGTTACCACTAGCTTTTATTTCTGAATTTAAGCCAAAACTACACTCAATCAAATTCAGTCATTTCAGTCCAGTTTTTTGCGTTTCTATTCTAAGTTTTATTTCAGACAAAAGTTCTCAATTTCAAGTACCAAAGTGGAGATTTACAACCAAGTCATTTTATTACTTTCTTTTTTGCTTTACTATTGATAAAACAACTTAAAATCATCCTATCACTATTTAATCCTTTGATTTAGGGTCTGAAATTTACAAACTTAAAAATTTCAGTTTTGTTATCAATAGCTTTTCTAGTTATCATATCAGCAAGTGGAAGTTTCACGCATCCTTTAAACAGTTAAATGACATACCCTTCAGGGACACCTCTGCATCCAGAAAGCCTAAAACAGAAAGCGTGACCTTGTTTCTCACAATATCAGGAGCTTCGACAACCTGAACCATTTCCTTTGTGTTGAAGAAAAGGCGCCCAATTGCACTCCTATAGCCACCTCCAGGTGATGTTGGCCGTGAACAGTACACCACATCCCAATCTGAATAGCAAACACAAGCAAGAATTGAAACTGATTTAAATCTTGTTGAAAAAATGCGAATATGGAACGATTAGAGCTTAGAAGTTGATAGTGGACTCTTTTTTTCTAATGCATCTACACCATACTGAGGACAAAGATAAAATACAGAACAAACAACGCTATCTTTGATATATAATGATGTGTGAGATAAAATGGTATGAGATAAACATAGCCCAAGGGTCTCGTTGCCTTGTTTGGTATTTCCATTTCCAGTTCATATGTGTCCATTAAAAATCTCGTATTATATATTCACTTTGTTTTATTTTGTTCTTTTCATAATTTTCTTTGCCAATTCTTGTGAACAATTTAATTCGAAACAAAGCGGAAACAATACGGTATTTTAACAAGTGAAAACGTAGCAAGGAATTATTTAGAAAAGAAAAAAAATCAAAGGCACCCACTAAACTTTCTTTGCAAAGGTTAATAAGATTTAGCAAAACAGTAAGGACTTTTAACAGAAACTTAGGGTGAGAAGCACAGTAAGGATTCACCTCCAAATATTAAAGGGCATTTCACTGGCTCACTCACGCAGTACTTCTGCAGTTCCTGAGCCACTTCAGCCACCTCTTTATGTTCTTCGTTCTTCAGCAAAACTCCTCCATCTGTTTGCACAACCTGATCAAAATTTCATAACTCTAATTTTAGTGCTGGAAACAAATTCAAAACTATAAATGGAATGAAATGAAAATGAGTATTGTAATTGTAATCAATAACCATATCATTGCTAAAAAACGCGCATAAAAACAAAAAGCACGAGCCTTAATATCTATCTATTATCTGTCTATATTGCATACAACTTAGATGCAGTTTTTCAAGAACTTTTTAGTGTTTCTCCTATAGAACTTGGAACTTCATCTCAAAATTCAATGCCGACTTTAAATGTAAATTTTATTGTGTGAACTGTAAACTTTAATGGGAGAACACTAAGAGTACCTAAAGAGTTATATTAAGTATTGTCCGTTGGAGATGTCAATTGAAAAGTCATATGCCAAATAGTGTATACAAGTGCCATATCATGAAGTAGCTTTTGAAGTTGAGATATTTTTAGAAGAGAAAGAATAAGAGGAAAACCAAAATTAACTTATGCACAAGTTAAAAAAATAAATTTCAGAGAAATTATATGAAAGAGTTTTCCACAAATGAACTTATATGAAGAAACTATTTCATTTTCCTTCTTATTTTTCTCTCAGATAAGTGTCTATGGAGAAGCTTATCTAAAGGAACTCTTAGAATCAAACTCAACTTCTTTTAAGATATGATCAAAGACAATCCTAATAGGATAGTGTTAACTAGCAATAATCATACCTTGAGTTAAGCGAAATCCAAATTCCAAAATTGCGACAAAATAAAATTTAGGTTTGATTAAATTTGGAATAAATCCGTCTCAAATTGAAAAAAAAAATCATTAGATTCTCTCAAATTTTAAAAAATACATTCTTAATTCCTGGAATCACACGGTGTCAACAAAAATGGTGACTCGAAGGTAAACACGTGTTTTGAAACTTGAGAGATTGATTTTTTTTTTTCTTCAATATGAGCAACTAAACAAGGATTTATTCCAAATTTCACAATAAACATAGGTAAGCTTAAATTCTGTTCGCAAATTGTTTTCATCCTACCAAATGGATAAACCTAAACTATACACACAAAAAACGAGTCTACCTTGGAGAGAATAGATGCAACGAGATCGTCAGGGCCTGTTCGCACGTTGGGATTGGAAACGGAAACCGAAGCGGCGATTCTGAAACCGTTGAAACGGCGATTGAGGAGAGGAAACCGGAGCGTAACGGAACTGTTCGTTGGAGCATTGAGTTTGAAGGAAGAAGGAAGGAAGAGAGACGTAGCAGAAGCTGAAGCCGCAGCCATGGCCATCCACTTAGCCGAACGTCACAGTGACGGAAAAAACGTTGAAGCTTCTATGGGTGCGTCGCACGTGCCACGTGTGATGAAAATCTACGTGGGTCCCACTGGAAGATGGTTATTGGGCTTTGTGATGCCACGTAAGCAATTTCTCTTCCCCGCCTTATCTTGTGGTTTTGATATGAATAGGATATTAATGAATAAAATATCTCTTGTATTTTGCATGGGGTGTGTTTTTTTTCAGTGAGAATAAAATTTAAAATATGCAATATTTAAAATTATAAATAAATACGTACTGTTAACTGAAAAATAAATAAACTGTGAATAGTTCGAATTGAAGAATGAGATGAACAAATTTTAGAAAGTTTTGAAAAAAGATTGAAAGTGTAAGCAATATGAGAACTGAAACGAAATGGAGAATTTTAATATATTAATTTAAATCCGAAATTCAATTTGGATAGAATCATTTTTAACATAAATTTTTAAAATAATTAATAATTTAACGAAAATAATATATTAAAATAGTACAAAATAACAGTGGAATTAAAATAAAAGAAGTATTAAATCATCTCACCCATATCTATATTATACATTTTCTAAAGTACACAAATGTTTATGGATAAAGTTGATTGAGTTGGCTTTCATCAAAAATTGAGTTGGACTTATTATTTGTATAAGTTTTTCTATTAGATTAAACTAAACTAACTTAGTTAATAGTGAATTACCTTGAATTGATTAATTCATGGGTATAAAAGAATTTCTTTATAATTTGAAAATACTATTATATTTTTAACAATAGATTCTCATATAAATTTCAAATATTTTTCTCTATTGTTAATGTATTTTGATTAAACAATGCATTTATATAATTAAGCTAAACTTAAATTAAAAGGAAATTGACGCAAAAGTGCAAAGACAAAATATTAAAGAAAAAAAAAGGTTAGAATAAGAAAAAATATGTTTAATGTATATAATTTCTCTTCAATCATTTTAAAAAAACATGTCCAGATAATAAATTAAATATTTAAATTTATTTTCAGTCCTTGAAATATGAAAGTTTCTTTATTAGGCCCGTAAACAATTTTTTTCTTTAATTAGTCATTAACACAATAGAATGAATTTTGTTAGTTTTAATTGTCAGTTCATAATTACTTTGCTAACAAATAAGCCAAATCCCCGGTTTCACTTAAATGATAAGTCATATGCACAAATTTTTGGCTTATTATATATTTCCTTCTTTCTTATTAAAAAATATATTTAATTAGTGTTTATTGTAGATTTTGCTTCAACGCCTTTAATAATGATTGAAGTTGGTCTAAACATATATTTTGATACTTGTGTTTGCATCCAACCATCTATAGGCTATTTTCCACTTTATTCCCTCTTTTCCATATTTGCCATTGAAACGTAGTTGAATAGTGAAGATTTAAATTTAGTACTATGAACACTTCCAAACAATTACAATTTTATACCATTTATTTAATTTTATACATACCATACTTGAATTGACTCTGGAAAGCCTAAAGAAAATAATTAAACGCATAATTATATCTTTTTTATTTATTGACTAAAAAATATATTAAAGTGGAGATAATAAAAGTTAGCTCAACCTATTTATATAAAAGATATATAACAAAAACTTAAAAGCAATACGAGCAACTTTAATGATATCTATTGGCACTGTATTACCTAATTACTCATTGCAAAAGAAAACCTCGTCCCAAACACAAAATACATAATATGTCCCTAACCCCATCTCAAATATATAACATAACCTGCTCCTAAGCATGATGAATCATTTCGAAACTTTAGACCAATGAAAACATGATATGGAGGGCAAGTTATCATGTTAAAATACAATGAAACTCTCACATCTAACCCCTTACACGCGGCTTTGGAAAAAATTATCTAGCATATTCTTCGACTCTTAGAATGTATTTTTTTCTTATAGTTATCTTCTATTCTAATATCCTTATTAGTCTTGATAATTTATACTACCATAATTATATAAATTGACTATAAATCCAACAATCCTTGATGATTTAGTTATTGTATATTATTTTTTTTTAATAATTTGTATTTTTTTAATAAATCGTTTCTTTATTTAAATCGAGATTTTTTAACAATCTATTCAATCTCGATCAAATAATCAATCTCATGCATATTAACTGGTCAATACACTAATTTGAGTATGAAAAACTAGCATTTTTGTATTTTGTTCATATCACCGTCATGATTTAACTTGTGCTAGGAAAAATACTTCTTAAATAGTCACACTTTTTATTCTTAAAAATTACACAATATTAAAAATCACATTACTCCCTTCACACACATTTACCTATCTTATTGACCCTAGTCAATTAGAACCTAAAAGGTGTTCTTTAACCATTTTATGATAAAATAAATTGCACTCTAGCCATTTATTACACATATTTCATATGGGACTGGTTTTCTTGCCCATAAAAAAGTAGATGTTATACACTTTCAACACTAGAATTACACAAAGCTCACACTTAATGCTCAATAGGAATTCATATCCTTTGTACCCTATCTCTACTTAGAAGCCTATAATGTAAAACTCACCAAGCAAAAATATGAGAGGAGGGTAGGCCATATTTTTTGGAAAACCTCCTCATTACCTTCATAATTACCATCTATAATCTTATTATAAATACCATTAACTTTATACTTTTTTTCATTCTTCCATCTATAGTCTTATTTAATACACATAGCTACATGGATAATATTCCTTTACCATCCATTTTTTCCAAGCAAAACATGTCCTTCTCCAATAAAATTTTCAATCTCATACCTGTCCATGCCAAGTCCAAAACTCTTCTAATTTAAGACCTTTTCAAGTTGAATTTACAAAAAATCTAGGAAAATATTCCTTGAGCATGGGTTCTCCTCCACAACAATCATCCCACGAATAAATTTTATTTCTTTTTTGAGCTCTCCAGCTAAGACTCTCACTAAACCAGTTTCCTCCCTCACTTTCCACAAATGCTTATAAGATCCCTTCACCACGCTGAAATCACTATTGTTATTGCATTCAAGATCAATACTTCTTCAAGACCCATACTTTGAAACAATGATACTTCTCCATAATCCTTTTTCCTCCATATCCAATCTCCACTTCCACTTTCCAAGGAGAGCCTTATTAAAGCTTTCAAATATCCACTCTCTCTACTCTTGCAAGCTGTTTTCCAATTAACCCAAGCTATTTTTTCAAATGCATAATTATATAACTCTATAAACTAGACTAGCATGGCTATTCACATAATCTAGAAAATAAAAGAAAAAATGTTATTATCCTTATATTTGGTCATAACAATTGATAATGTTATTTGATAATGTTATGGTTGTTATCATGTGTATGGAAAATAAAATTGTCTTTACTAGTAAAAGTAGATAATTTCAATTGTCATTCTTTAAAATGGATTCAAACTCCTTATGCATCATCATAATACTTTTGTCAGATTAAACATAAGTGATTTATTAATCTTAATCATCATAATACTTTTGTAAGATTAAACATAAGTGATTTGTTAATCTTAATTGTAAAGTGCCTATTGAGAAGATAAGTAAGACCTCCATTTTTGAACTACATAATTGTAGACATATATATACTTTGACTATAAAAGTCTTATTAAAGTGTGATAATGCTACTACATTGATAACATCCTTCTTTCAATTAATTGAATGCCATTTTAACTTTTTCAATCTACCAAAACTTATTTTTCTTTAAACATGTTAGTTAATGCTATGATTATAATTCAATACCCCTTTAAGAATATTTCTATAAAAACTAGAGAAACCTTAGAAACCTCTCAACTCTTTGATAATTTAAGGTAAATACAAATCCTTGAGGACTTGAATTTTTGAAGGATTAGTAGAAACTCTATTTTTAAATAGGAAATGTCTTAGAGACTCTATTCTCTTTTTACCAAAATAAAATTTGGGTTTCTTAACAAATGATTTGTTTGCTTTTGTGGGTAATAAAGCCTTTTTCAAATGTTATAAATACTTAGCTTCCCTTGCACAATATATCAATATATCATCGAATAAAATTAATAAATTCTTTTTAAAAATAATAAAAATAACATTATTCTAATAATTATATATAGAAAATCTCTTGAAGAGGAAAAGTTGACCAATTACACACAGTCAAGTACATTTCTTTTACGTGATCAATATTCTTAAAATATAAATCAATTAAAAAGAATGTTATTGTGTTTTATAACCATATAGAAAAGTGAAATTATTTGTATTTATCTTAGTATATGTTTAGTATATGTTAGTGACGGTAAAAGATCACAATTTTTTTAAACCAAAAGTTGTTTAGCCTATAAATTTTATTTGATTTAATGAATAATTAATTTATTTCCATCATCTCAAATTATTCTTATTCATTTTTATTTAAATACTTAATTTTCTTTACAGTTTACAGCTTTCAATTTACTTTTTTATAATTATTTTTAAACTATGAATGGCCAAAACATTTATCTATATGGAATTTGAATTATACCTTGTACAATTTAAAAAAAAAATAGTTTTTATTCTAGTTTCATCCAAATTTAAATAATTTAAACATACTATTTAATAATTTCCCTCTCCTTTTTCGAAATACTCTTCTTTCCCCATTGATTCTTCTCACACTGTATCATTAACTTCTCAAGAAGCATCCATTTTCATTCCAGTTTCCGCTATTTGTGTTTCCCTTCCTTATGGCCATGCCACTGCACCTCTGTGTCAGTTTCAATTCAACCAATTCCAGTTTTCCTCAAGGTTTTCACTAACTCGCACGCTTCATTTTCTGCAACGTATTTTTTCCCATAGTTTTAACTTACGCGCAATGTTTCCAGGTAGAAAATGCAAGTACGAAGGCCAATCAGTGGTATGAACTATCTCTCCCTCACAATTCGCGCTTCAATTTCTTAAACCTAACTCCTTTACTTTCGATACGACCATCGATTAACAGTAATTACCAAACACTTTCGTGCTGTTGAAAAAAAAGTCAAACGGTTAGGGTTTACGTTATATACAGTGATATAGGTTATGTTTGTTATGTTCTCATAACTTTTAGAACTTTACATTGTTAATCTACTTAATAAAGAAATTCATTATATATTATTATTTATATTAGTTAACTGACACTCTAAATTTGATTAGAGAATAGCAATAATAGTATCTATGGTTTTGCACTTTAGTTTTTTTCCTTTAGTTTATTAGTTTGTGAAGGGATAAACTATCAATTTAGTTCTTGAATCATAATGCTCTCTCCTAAATAGTCCTTAAAGGCTTCTAACTAATAAAATTACATGTATTAGAAATTATGTGTCTCCAAGTATTAAAAATTCTTCAAATTAATCCCCCAGTGTTAGTAAAATGTGTTAACTTAGGGCCTTAATTGATGGATATCCAATACTTTATGGACTATTTATATACTTTTATTAATTAAGGAGTATTTAGGAGAGGAGTGATAATTGAGGAAATAAATTGATGGTTTATTAGCTTGTGAAAACAGTGCCAAAAAGACTCCTGGAGGGTTTATCTTTTTATATCCAATTTATATTTCCACAGATGGTGTCTTGTCTAGTAGTACTAGAGTGTCTCTTAGTTCTACCGATTGAAGGAAAAAAAATTGTGTATATTTACTTATTTATTTTGAATTTATAAATTGAGTTTGTGTAGCGAGCACTTCCTATACGTATATTATCAGTGGGGAAGAAGCGATCACCTGGACTTCAACTCATGGTTGATGAGTATGTTGATAAGCTCAGGTACTATTGCAGTGTTGAGGATGTTCAAATACGGTCAAATCCTCGAAATGCACGGTGAGTTCAGTTCACTGAGTTACTTTTGTTTGAGCATAGTTTCATTTTGTCTTGCTTTGGGTGATGAATGTGAGTTCCGAATTAGTATTGTGAATGGGTGAGTGTATGTATGCGAGATGGTACCTGCCAGTTTTAGCAACAAATAGTTGTAAGAGGAATTTTGTTGTGTTTTTGTTGTCTAATCGAAAGGGTGGATCATTTGTTTGCCTTATAGTGACCAAAGGGCTCAGGTTGATGCTGAAGACGAGGCAGTGGTGAACCTTATAAGGTCTGATGATTGGGTATAGTCTCCAACATGCATGAATTTGAATTACAGTAGTGAATAATTTTTTGTCCTTCTTTTTACTTTTATGTATGCTCTGTTTTGTGGAGGAGATGAGAAAGTTAGTGCAATAAAGGATCTGTATTGGGCGTTTAGAAATAAATATTGTATGCTTATAAAGTTATAGGTTATATGGGTTAAAGATAATAGTCTTTAAAATTAAAAAAAAAAAAAAACATCACAATTTTAATGACTAAAAACATATTTAAACTAAGTTGTACTGGTGCTTCCATCTGTTTTGTTGTTTCTTGTGATTGTTTGAATTTTTCTCCTTCGTACCCCACTTTTGTGAAGGCAAATAGATATCTATTTGAAGCCTTGTTTTGTCCTCGCTAAAGCTGTGCAACGTGATCTGTGGTGTGTCAATGCTCCCTTAGCTCTCTTTGTCTTGTGGTGATGGAACTCTGGTGTCTAATTGGGCCTATATAAATAGACATTAGTGCCAATTCTGTATCATGTTTTGGTTGCTGACAGTCTTAATGCACCCATGGTATTGGAACTAAAATTGGGCTCCTTTTCTTTCCAGGAATATTTTCTATCGCATAGACTACTACACTCACTTTGAACTTAATCCACCCAATCATTCTATCCAAAAAGATGTATGTCATATGTTTTGATTGCCAAGATTGACATGGTTTCAAATTTTGCGAACACTGTAGCAGTGTCTACTTTAAATTCTTGCTTGAAAGTCAAAACCCATTTTACTTGTAACTCATATTTTTCATCATATTGGGCATGTTCGATTTAACTTATTTCAAAGAAACAAGAGCTTATTTTAACTAGCTTTCCGAGAGAGCTTCTGAAAAGTAAGTGATCATGTCATCAGATTTCATTTAAACCAAACATGCCAAAGCGTGCCAGTAACAGAATTTTAGATCTTTGTTTTATCGGAAAGAATTTGTTTTTTCTTCCCTCCTAATTTGGTTTTATCTGTCATGTACCTGCACTTATAGGTTGTGATGTTGGATGAACGTGGGCTAGACATAGGATCTGAGCAAATGGCAGAGTTGGTGGGCGATACAGGAAATACTGTAAGAACATTTTGTAATTGATCTCTTCCGTACATGGAAATTGTTCAATTATGGGCTTCATTGTGTATGCTTGCTGGCACCATGTTGAAATAAAACATTACAAGTTATCAATCATGTACAAGACCCTTGATATCCTGTCTACATCGACATTGAATACCTCAATTCTGTTCATTGTTATAGTAAACTAATACCGTTCATGACCTTAGTTTATTGTGAATTGAATTATATATAAAACATTTTAGTAGCCATCAGAATTATCGAATCCACTTTTGATGTTTTTTGTAAACTTGCTAGTCACCAAAGCTTTATACTTTGACTTTTGTCCTGTTATTTGTAAAAAACCATCATCTCTCACGCAGGCCAAAATGGCTTATCAGTTTTGAACTCCTGAAGCGTGATTTCTAGTCGTGTAAAGCAACGGATATTCGTATTTGATCTTATTTAGTGTTAGATGCTTCTCAAAAGTAACATCACTAGTTTTAGTGTTTTTACTTTTCCAGTCTACTGCATTGTTTGAATTTCTTTTTCAAGTCAAAGTTGTTTTATATATATTTGTGTGCATGGCGTCAATGTTCATTCTCTTGTGATTTCCATTCATGTTATAGCTCATTTGTTCTTTTTAATACGAATATACCTTTGAGTAAAATTTAATGTTAAATAAAAATAAATTTCATTGATTTCTGCTTTCTCACAGGGTGCTTCACGGATATCTTTTTGTATTGGTGGTCCCTATGGTCATGGAAGAAAAATGAAGGAACGGGCTAACCTATCAATCAGGTTATCTTCACTGGTCTTAAATCACCAAATAGCATTACTTGTACTCATGGAACAGCTTTACAGGTAGCTATAATTTAATCTCTTAATATTGTGTTCTAAATTTTTTAATGTTATAGACTAAAGTTGTAGCACTAGGTCTTCATAATTATCTAATGAATTGATCGTATTCATGAGACTGTTAGTTATAAGTGGCTAACATACTTCAATATTTGATTTGTAGGTCTTGGACAATTTTAAAAGGACAAAAGTACCACCATTAGATACCCTTTCTTATTCTTCTTTTTCTTTATGTCTTTTATGACCAATCGAGCTTTCCTCTTAACCTTTTATCTCGTCTTCTATTTAACATAATTTCCTTATTTGAATTTTGGGTGAAAGACGAGTTGTCTTGTTATGTATAGTTGAATTTGATTATATAAGTGTATATATGAAGTGACATGAAAAATCGTTAGGTGGTTGGTTTTCTTGTTTAACTTGTTCCATTATTAAAGCGGAAGGTTGTTTCAGTTATAATTATTCTAAATTTTTTATAACATCAAACGTGTCACAGTGGAAGAAATTATTTTTGTGTTTAAAGCTATCCCATAATTTTATGTAGAGATTAAATTGTTCGAATTTGCTTTGGAAGTTTTTCCAGAATATGACGTTACTTTCTATGGAGATGAGCCTATCCTATTTGGAAAAATTTATAGTCTAAATTTAAACTCCAATGCAATTTATAAATAAATTATGGGATAGTTACGAGTAGAAAATTAGTATAGGGGTGGTTACTACCACAACACATAAATGCCTAAGTGTGAAAAAACATAAAATAATATAAGAAGAGAGGATTAAATTATGTGTGAAAAAACATAAAATAATATAAGAGAGAGGATTGAATTATGTTTTAAAAATTTTTGTAGTTTATTTGTTGATTTCGTATGTGTAAATATTCTTAGACAATATAAAGATAAATACACTAATTCTAAATAGAATTAGAAAAAGGAAATAACAATTCTTGGCAAGGTTGGTTTTAACTTGTACTTCTTTTTATAGTTAGTTAAAGAGATTGTAATATATAATGTAAGAGTTCAAAGAAAATTCTTTCTATAGTTAGCTAAAGAGATAAAAGGAAAGAAAAGATGTTTAATTTTTTTATATTGGTTTGCTTGATAATGTTGTGAAGTACAAACAAATATGTTTTTTTTTCTTCCTAAGTCACAGGTATTCTTTTAACAAGTTATTTTTGACTTAATCTTGTTCAAGTATTTTTTTTAAGTTACTTTTGATCTAAATAAGTATTTTTTTTCAAATCATTTTTTATTTAACTAAGTATTCTTTGGACAAGTCACTCCAACTTTTACACACATAAGATTTGGGTGATCATCTGATCATTAGTCTAACTCACTAAAGAGGGTAAATTCTTTCAACGTGTACAAGGTTACTCTCTCTCAATATGTCGAAATGAATAAATAGTGTTCTTTACAAAGTTTTAGGGTGCATTTTTAGTATAGTTTCAACACTTACAAAATTATGGTTTAGTTTTTTGTTATTCTCATCGAAGAATGTCTTCTTATATAGTTGTAAAAAGTAGTTGTTGTATTATCTTTTATGGTTGTTAGATAACTTTGAATTTTCTTCATTATCTTCCTTAGTCGTTGCAAAATAAACCCATATTTTTCTAGAATTAGTAACTAAATACATTTTACCTCCATCGGATAATAGTTTTATTAGGATGTAAGTTTAAATGCACTCGCTCCAAAACATTCTTTGCTCTCCCATGATTTTCTTCTAGAAAATTGAGATTGATGTTGCTTACTAACAACACATTCTTCACAAAATTGAGAAGGAACAAAAATATGTGAATGACATGATACCATTTCTTTTTGTTTAAGGAACTTTAATCCTCCAAAATGCAAATGTCCATAAAGATAATGCTAAATTCAAAAAAGATTATTTCCTTAGACCATTAAATTATATTGAAAGTTTTCAATCTTTAGAAAAAATAGTCGACTTGAGCTCATTTTTACAACAACAATAACACATTTAACAGGATCATAAATTTCACAAGCATGTATGTTATCAGGGATAGTGTAGTCTTTTCTTGTAAATTGTTCAGCAGTTAATAATTTGCTTTCCAAATTAGGAATATATAATAATACATTAGAAATTGTTTTAACAAAACCATTCTTGATTTTTATTTTAATATCACATTTTGCATTTTTATTTTAATATCACATTTTGCATTGCTTTCATCATAAAACAATCCCCAAAACTCACATTAAACTGAAAATCTTTATTTAGAAATGAAAAGAAAGATTTAGTTACGCTCATGTGGTTATTGTAGCTTGTATCCGCATACCACAAATATGATTCAATATTTTTTTGTGTCTTAAACAATTATTAGCAATGTCTCATCTTCTTATTTCATTTATGTTAGATTTAACCTATTTGATTTAATTTTTTTTTGTCACGAGGCAACCACTTAGTATAACATGTATAAGCATAATGTTCAAATTTATTATATTTAAAACATTCTACCTTAGATTTGTCATGTTCATTTCTTCTGTCTTTATTTTGAGATTGATCATTATGACTCCTAATGTTGTTGTTCAAATCTATAGCTCTTAGTTGTTCCTATATTCTACCTCTCAATTAAATCTAATTGCATATTTTTAAAATCATAATTATATACATGATGGAGATCATCAAAGTCAAAGGTTTTAAATGTAAAATTTCACTTTTTATTCAGGAAAGATTAGAAAGGAAGCGAGAATTACCCCAATGAAACACAATTCAATATTAAAGTAAAAGGTTTTGAATTATTTAAATAATGTTGATACTTATTGTAATGTGACTGGGTTTGAAATATTAGTGTAATCTAATTTTACTTCTATTTTAATATGTCCCATACTTTGACAAAAATATGAATTACACTAATAAGATGTGTGAAGACACATTAATTACTTATTGTACTGTTGCAATTCTTATTTTGAAGCTCTATTTCAATTTTATAACAAGTTTTAAACTCCATCTACTCAAACCTAATTACAATAACAATATCATACTTAAAAATGATATTTGATAAAATTAGAATGTTAAATTGTAATAAATAAATAAATCAATCAAAAATTTGCGTAAATTTCAAAGTCATTCTACAAAGTTCTTAGTAAAATTTTAAAAGATAAATTTTAAACATATTTCTATCCAACTCTTTTTAGAAAACTACTCCTTTATCAATCAGTTTTAAGTGATTTTTAATTTATAGAATTATTGATGTTTTATCTTGATTCTCAATTTTTCTAAAATTTAGAAAAAAGATGTTGTAATCATATTGGTAATGAATTTAATAATAAAATGAGAGCATTCGAAAACAACGAGAAAATTTTAGGATGATGTGAAATTATAGATGTAACAAAATTAACTAATTACACTAAAATTATGCATAATATGAAAACATTTAAAAACAAAATTATAAATATTTATTAAAATATTTTCTTAATAGAAAACTGATTGATTGTCTGAAGAAATCTGAAAAAAAAAATACATATTTCATACTACAGCGTAAGTTCCTAATAAATAAAATGTAAAACTCTATGAGAAATTTATAATAATTCTAGTTAAAAATTTTATTTTAATATTTTCATTTATATAATGGAAATATAATTATTTAATAAAACATACGTCTTTTATACATACGACCAAGGAGTATAATTAAATACCACCATGTTATTATTTGAGAGATATTGGATTTAACCTACTCAAACAAATTTTAGAATTCATACCTTATAAATAAATATAAATGTGATTGTGAGGAAAAATCTCACTAAATATTTTTAGTTGGTCACATTATTGATTGATTCAACCATGCTGAAAGTTGATCAATGACAACTGAGAGCACTTAAATTAACTTATTAAATTACAAGTATTACAAAAAAAATTGGATTTACATTCTGTCAAAATCAGTAAATAATGACTAAAATAAGTGGATAATCGAACATTACCTACGAATTATCGACGGGTCAAAATCCGTAAGTAATAAGGTTGTAGGTAAATTTTCTACCAACTTCTATCAATGGATAATTTTTTTACGGAATTTATTCCATGGATATAAGTTTATATTACCCACTAATATTGATCCGTCGATAACATCATAATCTTTTTTATTATTTATAATTATCAAGATTATTTTTATATTATTCTAATTGTGTCATTATTTATTATTATTCTTATTTTATTTATTAATAATATATTATTTTATATCCTTCTACTTATCTCATTATTTATTATTATTGTTATATATTATTATTTATCATTATTCTTATTATCCGTGGGTAATACCTACTGACCAATATCCGTAGATAATACCTACGGATATGTGTCTGTGAGTAATATTTACAAACCTATATTCGTGGTTAATACTGACGAACTTAAATCCGTGGGTAATACCTACAAATACAGATTCGTAGATAATAATCCGTGAGTAATGTTAAATTTACCTACGGATACAGATTCGTGGATAATAATCCGTAAATAAATTGAATTTTCTTATAGTGAAGTGTTCATTGAAATTAAATATATTTATACAATTTCTTAATATAAAATTTTATTTTTTTATTTCATTAATGAAATGTATTTTAAGGATATTTCTAATTTTAAGTTTTAAATTCTTATATTTGACAATTTCAACTGATTCCGTTTTTAGTTAAGAATATCATATGAAATGACATTATTAGAAACTACAATTGAAAAATAATACATTATTAGGAACTTAAAAAAACTAAAAACAAAAAAATTATAAATTTATGAGGATTAAAATTAAAATACATGTTTATAGCAATTAAATACAAAAATACTATATTTACAAGGATTAGAAAAAAAAATATTAACGTATTTTAAGTGACGTATTTATAAATATATTGAATTATTTCTATAATAAATATCCAACCCAATTTTTTAACTCTAAAAAAAATACACACCGTAGCAAAAGGCTAGGGTCTACCATGCTAATAAATTTTTTATGCTAAAGGATTTACCACTGTCTTATATAAATTTTCCTACCATACTCTTTCCCTTTTTGACCTTGAACCAAAACAAAAATTTTCTCACTATTCTAAAGATGATTTTCAGCTTAGACCATGGAAGGATAATTAATGATTAATGTTTAATATATTCGAACATCAACAAAATTCTTCATTGTAATTCTATTAAAAGAATTAAGAGTATATCCAATAAGAGCTTTTAAAACATTTTCTTTAAGTTTAAATGATGTTTCTTATTTTTATTGTTCATTGAAACTTTCAACTTATCAGGTTAAATTGTTAAGGTAGAGAAAAATATAGATGAAGTACAGACGATTCAATAAACATTATCCAATATAATGTTTATATAATAATATAAATACTAACATAACTAACTTTTTTTTCTAACATTCCATAAAAAGTTATGGCGGACAAGTTGACAGTCATGAGTTTGTTTCTATTGTTTAAAAAAAAATAATTTCATAAATAGATTTAGGAAACATGTCAACAATATAATATGAGATTAACCAGAAAAAGAATAACTTCAACTTGTTTTCTAAAAATTTGTCACCAACAATGTGAAGATTCAATTCAAAATATTTAATTCTTGAATGCATAACAAAATTACTTACTAATAAAAAACACTCTAATATTGACACAATAAATTTGAGATATAGAAGTAATTATTTTTAATTCAATGAGAAGTGATTGAGGCCATGAAAAATTTGTTCTCAATATAGTTACGCCTTTGTATTTAGTTTCAGTGTTATTACAAAATGCTACTTCCTAGTTAAGACCATAAAATAACTTTGAGACCAAGATACAAACAATATTAACAATATTATATCACAGACTTACGATGATCTAAATTAACATGTCACATCTTGTTACTAAGATATTTTAAGTTAAAAACCAAAATAAAGTATGCATGTTTTGAAAACTTTGTTAATAAAGACAATGTATACCCTAACCCCAAAGTAATAGTGACATATTAAAAGGACACCAACAACATACCTATAGAAAGAGGGATAAAAAGAAATATAGAACCATTTTTTATAAGTTTGAGATAGGGTTGGTTTAAAATCTAAGTAGGTAAAGGAACCATCCAAGACTTCAAAAAAAATTAATATAATGCATTATTATAAATTTATAAAATATTTTAAAATATAATTTTTAATTAAAAATTTAAAATATCTTAATTGACTTTAAGTTTATATTGATATTATAAATATTTTTTAATGACTTTAAATTTATATTGATACTATAAATATTATTTAATGAATAATATTTTTTAAATTTTAAATTAATAATATTTAAAAATAAATAAATTAAACAGTCAAGAACTCCTATCTATTAAAATTTTCTAATTTTCTAGCTCTTTCTACTATTTCATTAGATTTCATTCTCTAACACTTCCACGTATCTTCTTATCTTCTTTCACTTATCTCCTTCATTTATCTAACTCTTTCATTGGTTCTTCTATAATATTGTTTCAAGTTTGATTGTCAATAGGTCATCTTTCAATTCCAAATTTATTTTATCATTCTATATTATGCATATATATATATATATATATATATATATATATATATATATATATATATTTTTTGTGTGTT
>Ga0099824_1003330_pt1 | contig 23456 bp, 11 predicted proteins | sample SiratrowhiteBW_FD_76837 | JGI IMG/M metagenome (GOLD analysis project Ga0099824, IMG submission 76837) | Root nodule microbial communities of legume samples collected from California, USA - Siratro white BW | ecosystem: Host-associated > Plants > Roots > Nodule | place: USA: California... | reverse complement strand
GAGTTTAAATAAATATATATATATATATATATATATATATATATATATATATATATATATATATATATATATATTAAAGTTAGATAAATTATATAATATATGGCTCCACATTCCATTGGAATGGTATCTATCTGTCTACAAGGTTTCTGATTTGATTTATAAAGCATATTCTATACACACTCCTTATCTCCAAGAAATTTCTTTTTCTTTTATCTTGGTAATTTCGACATTCATGGCACCCACCATTATCAATGTGTTCATATGTATATTATATGCATCATCTTCACTTATTTTATTACAATTTGGTACCAAGATCCATTATAACATTTATGTTTCTTAAAAACAAGTGAACCACCCACTTTTGTTCATATAAACCTCTCCACAAAATCACAACAAATGAAGATAATATGAAACAAAGGAACAAGTAATCAATCATATTTTAAAGTTTCTTTAGTTTCTAAGCAACTCAAAAGAAGTTCTTTATGAAGTAATTAATAAAGTTTATGTATGCAGGTTTAACTGTCACAATAATTATGAGCCCAATCATATGTGTTATTTTTTCATACAAATAATTTTTTTTTGGTGAATAAATACAAGTGGTTTCACGTCTTTTTATTAGTAGCTCAATTGATGGAGTAACTAATTATGGTTGGTTAATTATACATTATTTTAGACACAAAGGGACAAAACAATACCTTCTTCTTTAAACATTTATTGGTGTTTAGTTATCAGCCATTGAAGGTTTTGACCCTTTATAGTACATGCAATAATAATGTTAGATACATGAATACAAATAGAAGATAAAAACTTTTTCTCACTATAATAATGTTCATTGCAAATTATAGTTCGAAACTAAATAAATATACAAGCATTATAATATTGAATCAGAATAGTATTAATAATTACAATGCATTAAGGGGTACATCAAGTTTAATTTATGATTTTAAAAAATATTGTTTAATTATCCGATTTTAAATTGATTTAACTAAATTTTCCCAATTAAACCTATCTCCACCTTATCCAATTCTGACAACAATGTACGAAAAAATTGCTTCAGAATTTTGCTTTCGTCTTTTGTGATTTTTGTAAAATTTCACGTACTCGTTACATCTTATCTTGTCGTGGAGAGATTGAAACTGTTTTGTGAGATTTATGGGGGAAAATATCTGTAATTAGTTTAGTCCTTACTGTACATTCTACACACTAGTTAAAAATATCTTTACTATTAAATTTAATTATCTCTAAAATTAAATTTTCAGAACAGATTTATGTTACGTATGGATTGTTTTTTCAGTACCTTGAGTTGTGCCTTTTTGCTTTTCGAAATTTGTTTATTTCTTAAAAATAAATACGATTTTTATTATTCATCGTGTTATTTTTTATTTCATTCCATATAACTTATTTATATTTATATTTACGAGAATAATTTTTTTTTTTCATAATGATTTATTGTCCTGTAGAAGAAAGTTGTCAATGATAAACTATAAATAAATATTTATGAGTCGATAATATTCATGATTGGTGACGTAATTGAAAACAAAAGAAAAAGGAAAAAACACATTGGTATGACAGAGTTTAAGAATGTTGTTGTGAGCAACGGAAAAGGAAAGGTTGTAGTGTTGTGATGTAACAGAAAAAGAAACATTACGCGCGTAAAAGCCGCGAAGAATTGGGAAATCCGTCCGAGAACACCCCCCGAAGCTGTCAGCACTTTGGATTCGAAGGAGAAAGAGAGAAAGAGAGAGAGAAGAGAGAAAACAAAAAACTTAGAGAAGAGGGAGAGAGAAGGAGAAGAAAATAATAAGAAAAGAAAAGCTTAGAAACTTTGAGGGAGGGATTGATTAGAAAAGGGTCATGGAGATTCTCATCTTCCAATGATCCCTTCAACCCCACAAATTTTCCCGCTTGGATTTGGTCACACAGCTTGATTCTCCATTGCTGCCATTCCAAACATCTCTTTTTTTCTTTTCTCTCTCTCTCTTTGTGTATCTCTATCTCTTTTTTCTCTCTCCTCTCCTTCTCTCTTTCATCTGCATTGTCCCTTTCCACTGCAGAAGGAGGCTGATTGGAGGAAACCCGGGAAATTTTTCGGATATTTAAGAGGATTTTGTTTCTGGGTGGGGACTTGAATTGGGTTTATGGGTTTTGGGAAGGAAAGAGTGCAGTTTTGGTGACACACGAGGTGGTGCTGCCATGGCTGGGAACAGAAATCCAGAAATGGGGGGTTCTCCTTCCAGCAATGTGGGTCACCAACAGAAGAGGGTCTATCAAGTTTGGAGGGGAGGCAACGTGAGATTCTATCTCAACTTCTGTTTTGAATTTGTATTCATGTCTCACAACTGGATTTTGATGATGATGATGACGATGATTACATTGTGTTTGGTCACAATTCAATCTTTGTTTGAATTGTTGTACTTGTTTATCTATGCTTCAATTGTGTTTTGTTGGTTTTTCTTTTTTGTTGAATAGATGGTTGTTGGGTCATGTTTCAATAATTTTCTTAGTTGTGGATCATAGCCCTTTTGTGGCTTGGTAAAAATGTTTCTTTCAACAGGATGAATGTTGCTTTTGATCAAGAACCTCAATTGTATCGATGTTTGGTTGATCGCTTTAGAGGGTTTCTTGTAAATTCGGGACAAAATTAATGCTTGCAAATCGGGGATTAATCTTGCGTAATCGTTTTTATGTGAATGTGAATCCATGATTTTTTTATTTTAATTTATTTATTTTTATCGGCAAATGTGCATCTATGATGTTTTGATGATTGTAAGCTATTGATGTGCCGGTGCCACTTCAATGAGAACACTTTTCTTTTGGTCAAAATTTCATTTCAATAGATGAATTTTGACATGGCTGTGGATTTTTTAAGCTTGTATATGTCTTCCATCTGAAAGCTTTTACCTTGATGTTTAGGTGTGATTGGATGATATCTTGTAGCAATAACAAGCATGTTATACTTTACTAATTCTTCTTTGTTCGACTTTTTTCAGAAGTTTCTGTGTGGTGGGAGGCTGATATTTGGTCCAGATGTAGCTTCCCTGTTTCTTACAACATTCCTAATTGCTGCACCTGCAATTGCATTTTGTGTAAAAATATATCTTGAAATCAAGAAGAATGATGACCATACTGATGAATTTTGGTTTCCTGTAGTGATTGTGGGTGCAGTGCTCACTGTTTTGGTAAATACCATTGGCAATTAATTCCTGGAGAGTTTACATAAACTAGTCATCATCTTATGCATCTTTCAATCATTTTCTCTTGTGCATCGTCTTTTTCCAGCTACAGAATTGTAATCCAATTTTTCAATATGCATAGTTAAGGATCCACTTATTCTCTGAACTTTAATGTCATGTAAGTAGTTTATGTCTTCTTGAAATAAGGCCAAAAGGAATAGTGTTATAGTACAATGGCATCATAGTTATAGTTTAAATATCACGATTAGTCTCCATAAATATAATGGCATCACTTCATTTTCATACTCATAATTGGTTTATCCTTGTTACCTGCACATTTTATTCTTTCATCATAGCTTATATGATCAGAGCATTCCTTTCTTTTTTTGAATATTAAAGCTGATATGTCTAACAACTCATGCAGGATTTAACATTCCTCCTCATGACTTCTGGGAGAGATCCTGGAATTGTCCCTAGAAATTTAAGGCCTCCTGAATTTGACGACACATTTGATATACCTACCCCTTCCATGGAGTGGATTAATGGTGCAACCCCTCATCTGAAACTTCCTCGAACTAAAGATGTTGTTGTTAATGGTCACGCAGTGAAAGTAAAGTTCTGTGATACGTGCTTGCTTTATCGCCCTCCTCGTACTTCTCATTGTTCTATATGCAACAATTGTGTCGAGAGATTTGATCATCATTGTCCCTGGGTTGGTCAGTGCATCGGAAAAGTAAGTCCACTATACTGTAACAACTGAAATTTAAACTTTCAATGAGATAATGTTACATATTTTTATCCAAATATTTTTTATGCTACTGGGATATCAGTTCAAAAGAATTATTGAATAAACTCTAAAGTAAGCAATACTAATCTTCTGATCTATTTGATGACTACTACACAAGTGAGTGATGTTAGCACGTATCTACAAATGCCATGACATCTATTTTCTGCAATGTTACAAGTTTTTCTAAACAAACTCAGAAAATAGATCTAATTAATTGACACTCAGACCGCACAATTGAATGTGAATATTTCGATTATGTTATTTTCTTATTCAGTGAGAAAAAATATGAAGACCTCTAGGCTTGTGTGCTATTCCTTTTTGAAAGTTTGTCTGGTTAGAGTGATGATCACCTTGAGTGACATATTACTCAAATATAAGTTCATATAAAGCTTGAAAACTAGTTTTGCAATTTTATCTTGATTATTTGACACATTACTAATATTGAGATGTCCTTGCTCCTCCAGCGGAAGATAGTTTAGTTTATATTTATTGTCTAATGTTTCCGCTATCATCTTAAAATCTTTTCCTCGAAAACCAGAAATTTCTTATACAAGCTACTACTATGTGGTTGGAGTTTTCTTGCCAACGTGTCTACTTCATTTCAGCTCTTGCACTAACAGTTCTCTGACATAATTGCAGCGTAACTACCGGTACTTCTTCATGTTCATTTCGACATCAACCATTTTGTGCCTATACGTATTCGTGTTCACTTGTATCAGTATTTCCCAGAAAAATGTTTGGAAGACACTATCACATGATTATTTATCAGATTTTCTGATAATATACTGCTTTATAGCTGTTTGGTTTGTTGGTGGCCTCACAACTTTCCATTTCTATCTCATTTGTACAAACCAGGTGACTATTTTACTTCACAAAATATGAAAAAGTTCTTAACCATTTCTTATTCAGTGGATGATGAAGTATCATTGATGATATTGGGATATTTAGTTGACATCTATGGCAGCTTAGTAAATCATACTAATAATTTGCAAGAGTAAGGTTGGCTTAAATCAAATTAAATAACAGATTGGTTGAAGATTACATACACTTTTCTGCTTTTGTTGCCATGCAGACAACTTATGAGAACTTCCGGTATCAATATGATAAAAAAGGGAACCCATTCAACAGGGGATCATGCAGAAATATAAAGGAAACACTTTGTTCCAGTATTCCTCGTTCGAAGAATAACTTCCGAGCATTTGTTGTGGAGGATGAACACATGATGGTGGGATCGCTGACTCCAAACAACGTGGATGGAATTTTGACCCCAAAGGAGAAAATTGACCTTGAAATGGGATCTATGCGTGCAGAAGATGGTCGATTACCTATTCCTGAACTTCTGCGAAATTTTGATTTTGATAATTTTGATGATGACATGAAGTTTGCAGATGAGGGGCAGCCGTCATTTGATCCGTTCTACAGTATCGAGGATGATGCAAAAGGCTCGGCACGAACATCCATTGCAACAGTTTTGAATTTCCAAAGCATAAGTGAAGATGCAATGGAAGAGTATGTGCAAAGCTCCCATGCTGGAGGAAGAGTCGGAGAATCTGCTCAAAGACACATTACTTCTGATGGAACCTATACAAATAAGGAAACTAATGGCCGGAATCACTCACATTAAGCCGCAATGCCAGCTTTTGCTTTTAATGCATTGAGGTTGTTCTCTCACTCTTCATCCTTTTTTTCCACAAAATTTTGGGATGCTCATGGATGAGATGTTCCTTAAGTTTGATCATTTTCAAAAGTGTATGTTCTGACTTGAGATTAAGTAAGGTGGTTCTAAAACCATACTTAAATCTAGTTAAAGTTCATTTTTTTATGAAGTAATTGCTACAGAGTTGTTCCAATTTAACCAAGTTTGAGTCCTGAGCATGCAACTGTGCTAAATACTTTGAGGAGGGGTGGAGATTTTGCTGTCTGTAATGTTCAGACCTTATTCAAACAGGGTTGTTTCCAATGAAGGATACTTGTGGTTTTGTACAAAAAGGGAATCTAGTTAAAAAAGAGAAAGCGAATTTAGTTTCTGTATTAAGATATTTCCTTCCTTGACTGGCCTTTATTTCAGGATTGCTGCTGCTGGTCCTCTCTTTGATTGCATGTGTGGCTTGAAGTAGACACTGAGGATATTTGGTTCCAGAGTGCAGCAATTTGTGGTTTTGTAAGAATTTTGAATGTGCTGACTCATGCAAGTTCATTGATGCTATTCATGCTGGAAATGGGGAGATTGAGCTTGCACTTCTCTCTCATTTCAGCATAAGAGTGTGGCAAGTGTTTGTTGTAAGCTGTAAATGCCACTTGCATTCAAAATAATGCAGAAAGATTGTCTGGCTAAGTTTATGATAGGTGCTTTGGCTGTGCCTATCTCTTCCACTCAATCCTCTGTCAAGATCTCTAGATTGGATGATTTTTCATTTACTACTAGAAATTTAGAATTTCTGTAAGTAGTGCACTGATTTCATTTTGTAAAAATTTTGTTTTTCTCTCCTTAGGCCCTCGCTAGATAGGTTTCAATGCCATTCAAGTAACAAATTTTAAATCATGCCATCCTAAAACTTTTTTTTGAGGGAACCTCCAATCCAACTTAATTAAAATTAAATCTAGGATTAGAAAAGGGAAAAGGCAGTTCAGTTTGATCAGGTAGAAAATTATTTTGATTGATTACCCAACTTTTGACAAAGAATAATTACACTATCTATTATATTTATATAACCTTATCTTTAATAAACACATAAAATACTTATTTTTGGCTTAGTCAACCTAATATTTTATGAAAATGTATTATCAGACTCTTTTGGACACTTTTATCATTTATTAAATTTTAATAAAAATTACAAGTTTTTTTAAGGAATATCACTTATTAAAAAAATTAATTTATGATTTTATATAAGTTTTAACTAATACTAGAGTATGTAGTTACCACTCCTTAATAGAAGATGGAGAGAGTTAGAAACAAGTAAAACTTTACTCGGATATTGTGCTTAGAGTATATTATTTTTCTAGATTTTCTTATATTTACCATTACAATAATCTCTATTACTAGGTACTTAAATACAACGTTTTTAAAACTTAAGATGGTGTATGTGTGATAAAGAAAGAGTTACAATGTAATGTTTTTAAAGTAAAGGGGATGTTTGTATAAATTTTTTAGAACATATATTGCTGTGATTGCTTTTTGATTATTTAAACTTATTTTCTTTTAAAATGTGGTACTGAAAATTCAAAAAACAAAATCATATCTCAAAATCTTTTAAATTTTCCCAAAGTTATATATACTATTTTTACCCAAAACGAAAATATCCTAGAGTTTTTCTCAATTTTAATGTTAAATAAACTGAAAATACAAAAAATGGGATTTTCTGTGGTCGAGCTTTTGTTTAACATTTTGTGCTTTTGTTCCATTGGCTGGGTTTTTGTGTGGTCATTATTATTCCTGTTTGTAGGCTCTGCTATTGGTGCTGTTTTTGCGTCCATAGAGTAAAAGAAATCTGTGTTTTATAGATTAGTCAGATGCAGTATCATTGATAGAAGACATTTTTATTGCAAAGTGTCACAATTTCTTGAGCAAAATTTAAAATCACAAAATCAATAAGCATAACCTAAAGCAGTTTCTAAAGAATTATATTATATTTTTGTTTCTCTCTTTTTCTGTGTAATTGTTTACATAAATGTTTCACTTATTTAATAATTATAATAATCAGCGAAATGTTAAAACAAGTATCCAATCTTAGGAAGAAGGAAGCCACAGGTTGTGATCTACATGTAATCATGAGAACCAATCAAAAAGCAAGAAGAAGCTCAGACCACCTGCCACGTGTCAAGTTTCAATTAATCTTCAAAGATTTCATTGGATGAGATTCTATCATACCTCATCCAAGCTATAACTTCCTCACTTCTTGTCCTTCATGGCTCCTTAGTCCTTGGTCCTCAACCTCAAGCACAAACCTTTGAAGCATCCTCCACAAACCAACCATGGCTGCAGAGATGGCTCTTGTGAAACCAATTTCCAATGTCACTCCCAAATTTGGCAGCCCCAGAATGGGTTCATACTCCAAATTCAGCACCATAAGAATGTCTGCCACTGCCACCCCACCACCATCCACCTCCTCAAAGCCAAGCAAGAAGCCCAACAAGAATGTCATCAAGGAGAGCCTTCTCACCCCAAGGTTCTACACCACTGACTTTGATGAAATGGAAACCCTTTTCAACACTGAGATCAACAAGAACCTCAACCAGGAGGAGTTTGTGGCCCTGCTTCAGGAGTTCAAGACTGACTACAACCAGACCCATTTTGTGAGGAACAAGGAGTTCAAGGAAGCCGCTGACAAACTTGACGGCCCCCTCAGACAGATCTTTGTGGAGTTCCTTGAGAGGTCCTGCACTGCTGAATTCTCTGGCTTCCTTCTCTACAAAGAGCTTGGAAGGAGGCTCAAGGTATCATTCCTTTCATCTTTTCCTTTTCATAGCCTCATTCAACTTTCAAAGGAAAAATTAAACTAGAGTTTAATTATAGAGAAAAATAAGTTTAATATAACTGGTAAGTAGTTATGTAAAAGCTAATAAACTTTACTTCTTTATTCTGTCAATGCATTAAAAGAACTATTTTTTAGGGGATATTGAAAAGTATAGATAGTCATTGAGACAAATTTTGTTTTTTGCCAAACTGTTGTAATTCTAAGTACTAGGATTATGTTCTTATGATGTCGGACACTGTTGTGCTTTATGCAATTTTGGTCTTTCATTCTTGACCTGATTTATTGCTTGGGATGTTGATGTTACAGAAAACCAACCCTGTGGTGGCTGAGATTTTCTCTCTGATGTCCAGGGATGAAGCCAGGCATGCTGGGTACGGCCACACCTTTGGCCTTTATCTCTTAATTATTCTTTCATTTTCTATTTGATATCTTGTTCTTGTTTGTAGTAGTTGTGCATGACCTCATTTGGATTCTGTGCAGGTTTTTGAACAAGGGTTTATCTGATTTCAATTTGGCTCTGGACTTGGGTTTCTTGACCAAAGCTAGAAAATACACATTTTTCAAGCCCAAATTTATCTTCTATGCTACATACTTGTCTGAGAAAATTGGGTACTGGAGATACATAACCATATACAGACATCTCAAGGCCAACCCCGAGTATCAATGTTATCCCATTTTCAAGTACTTTGAGAAATGGTGCCAGGATGAGAACAGGCATGGAGATTTTTTCTCTGCCCTTATGAAGGCACAGCCACAATTTCTAAACGACTGGAAGGCAAAGTTGTGGGCTCGCTTCTTCTGTCTCTCGGTATTTTTTTCTCCTTTGCTTAATAGTTTATGTAGTGCCAAATGCTGCTAACATAAGAATGTAATAGAGATTACAAGTGAAAAGTTGGTATACAGAATCCTACAAACCATAAATGATAATGCATATGGATAAGAAGTTTGTCCAAGGTGCAAAATCTCATTCACATTCCTTATCATGAAACTGTGTCAGCGAAAGATATCACATTTGCATGCCTTTTATTATAAGATTGTGGTCATTATCCTTCTTAACTGTGCTTAAAACTTCATTTTTTTCAAATATGTCTTGCAGGTTTATGTCACTATGTATCTCAATGATTGCCAACGTACGGCCTTCTATGAAGGAATTGGACTTAACACAAAGGAGTTTGACATGCATGTCATCATTGAGGTTAGCTTCTGGTTGCATATTTGCTATAATCACTATTGTTCTTGTTTTACTCTCCATTACTCTTTGGTACAATGACAATTTGTTTCTATTCAGTCCCAATATGAATTTAGTAACATGGTATGATAAATAATGGAGCCTTGAGTTACCATTAAAAACACTATTACTTGTGAGAGTTGATCAACAAAGAACATATGATGAACTCATAAATTACAAGTAGTTATTCAAGCTTCATTTCTGAATTGTTTTTGCAGACAAACCGCACAACTGCTCGGATTTTCCCAGCAGTTCTTGATGTTGAAAACCCAGAATTCAAGAGGAAGTTGGACAGGATGGTGGAGATAAACCAGCAGATTATTGCTATTGGTGAGAGTGATGACATATCGTTGGTGAAGAACATTAAGAGGATTCCACTGGTTGCTGCCTTGGTGTCTGAACTCTTGGCTGCATATTTAATGCCACCAATTGAATCAGGGTCTGTAGATTTGGCAGAGTTTGAACCACAGCTTGTGTACTGAAGTTGTGTATAAATTGATTAAATTCCTCATGTGCTTCTGATCTCCATCAAAATGTTCATCTTCAGTGCTACTAGTATTGCTGCCAAAGTAAATTATGGTTGTATAAGACAGTGAGGAAACGTTTACCATGATGAGGTCCTTTTTAGTTTTAATCATATTTTTCTCCAAAACTTCCTTTTGTATCTCCATTTTGGTTTTTTAGAAGTTCATTAGGAATCTTAGCCTTATTAGGTACTTATCAGGAAACGATTCTTTCCTCACTCTTATGTTCAAATTGGATGGTCTTAACAGCAAAGATTGATCCTATTTCCCTCAAACCCCATTCATCAACTGTTTATTTTGCCAATTTGGTTTGTCTGATGTTGTTGCACTTTTAGAAAATCCTACACTCTTGAATTCAGTATAGTTTCTCTGCATTTATATAAAGAATTTAATAATAGATGTGCTTTGTCATTGTATAAGTTTTTTTGACTATCAGCTAATTAGACGTTATTTTTAGTATGATTTTTCAGGTAGCTATAGTAAATATTAATAAGTTTACAATATATGAAAATTTATGATTGGATGAGTGTATAGAAAATATTTACATAGTTGATGCATGAGTGATTTATTCGATAAAATGCAGAATCTGATAAAGGTATCAGCAACTAGCAGCAAGCAATATTAAAAAAATCAGGCAAAATGATTCTCTATTGTTCTGAAAACATTGGCCAATAATGTTAAAAAAACACCAAAAATCGATTTCTAATTAGTTAGAGATCAGAATGTTCAAGTTAGAAGATTAATAAGAAAATAATGTTTTCATGTAATCGCTGTCAACTATTTTATGAATTTAGTTGTAGTTCAATGGCAGTGTCAGACACCTTTTCATTATCATTTCAACGGATTATTTTGTTAACTACTTTTTTGGGACACATGAAATGGTATTTAATTTCAGAAAATTGCTTCCTGCACCCCTCAATTTAAACGTGCACCCTGTAGTTTTTCAAAATAGATATTTTACACTTCTTTAGAGTGACTTCTAGATTACTTGTTCTAAAAGTTTTTGCATAATCCACTTTCTAAAATTTATGAAATACATTTTGGAATACATTGACTAGAACAAGGTAAGATTTTTCTAACAAGATTTCCAGAATAAAATTTTCAAAACGTATAAAATACATTTTGAAACAAGTTTTCAGAATAAACTTTCCATAATGTATATAATACTCTTTAGAATGTATTTTCTAGAATGATTTTTCAGGAACAAACTTTCTAGAACACATGAAATATATTTTGAAAAGATGTGTTCGGAAGAAAACTTTCTGGAAATTCTTTTGCAGAATTCTCCTTCTCTTCTTCTTCCGTGGCGGTAATGGTGCAGTAACAGTGAAAATGGTGGTGGCAGAAGTGCTGGGGTGTAGTGAGGGAGAAGAAGATGGGGCAATTTGATCATTTCAACCAATTCTAGGGTGCAGGTTCAAAATTGGGTTGTAGAAAGTAATTATCTTAATTTGAAAGTTGAAGAGGTTTGGCCCAACGTTTTCCGGGTTTTAACGTGAATTTTAAGATTTAATGTAAAATTTAAGATGAGTTTTCGTTTAAATTAATAACAAAATTATCACAATTTTTATTTAAAATTTATTTCAACCACTTTAATATGAAATGAAAACAAGAACTTGATGGCATTTTTTTTGGTTCTTTTAATATTAAAATTTTCTTAAAGTTAAAAATAAAACTTTAAAATTAACGTTACGGTCATTCAGTACTTCTATAAATTTTAGTTGAAATTCTAAGTAATAATATTTTTAATTTGTGATATGAAATAAAGAAGGAGAAAAACAAGTTTCTAAAATTAGTTATCCAAAATATTTATATTTTTATTTAAAAAATATTTTTTTAGAGCTTTATGTCAAAACTCTCATAACAGAACGATGTTTCTATTTCAGGAAAAAATATATTCAAATAACCTCAACATTTTAATATTATTTTTTGGTTAATCACTAATATTTTACGTTTTACCAACGAGAAGAAATATTTTTGAAATCTTTAAAATATGGTTTGGATTAGGGAGTGGGAGGTGAAAAAGTTCAAACAATAAATAAATAAAATAAAATAAAAAGGCGGAGTTGTTTAAATTGTGAAAAAAAATAAAAAAAAAATAAGTAAAAAGTTTGTAAATTAATTTAAATATTTGATAAATTGCTGATTTAACCATATATCAAATTACTTTAGGTACGAGAATGAAAGAGAAAACAGGATGATGTATTATTGAGGTGTAAGTTCTCACATGATTAATTATCATTAGCACATAGTCAAATAATCAATTAGGTCTCTTACTTTTTAGAGTAAAAGATTTTAAATAAAAAGAAACAACTTAAAAAATTATTCTCCTGCAATATTTATGACTATAAAATCGTGGGATTCTTCAACAACCTTGCACAGATACAAAGATAAGATTATAATGGCCCGTGACCTAACTAAAAGTAAAGACAAAACTGAAAACCGACACTTTTATGCATTTCTCATAATAGAAGTGGTCCACTAATCGCACCAACTTTCAATCATTTTCTACTCAAAAATCAAAATAAACAAATCCCTTCTTTTTTTTTGTTTTTTTGTCACATTCACTCTCTCCCAGTTGAATAGTAATAATAAATTAGCTGAATCAAGCAAAGCTTAAAGCTACCCCAAGTTTTAAGTACGAGAATTTTACTAAAGTGTGGAAGTTTGAACACAAACTACCAAAATGGACAGTATTTTTTTTTTTAATTACAAATCGTGTGTCCGTTACATTATAAAGAAATCTTGTTTACATTATTAGACTTTGTTTAAATCTATAATAAAATTCGTGTTAGGAAACAACGACTTTAGTATTTCAGGAAAGTCTTGTTGAGATAATATAATTTCAATGTTTTTAAAAGAAATAATGTGGATCTATCAAGATTTTATTTAGCATGATCAATATTAAATAATTTCTTTTAATTATTAGTGAAGTCGTTCTAAAGATTTAACATGTAATTATATTGAAGCTGAAGTTTGTAAGGGTGACATCACTTTAGTGTTATTTGACAATACTCGAGTCAAGTTTATGCACGACTTGAATTTTAATAAAATTAGTTTTAACAAAATTGGTTTTATGTTTGTTATATGTATACGATTTTAGTTAAAAAAAAATTATTGATACTTTTTATTAATAATTTATATTAAAATCTTACTTATGAAAATAAAAAATATTAGTTTGTTATTATCAAACGGTGAATTGATTTCATAAAAAAATTAATTATAACAAAAACAAGACATAACAGATAAATTTTTGAAAATTAACAATTGGCAATTATAAAAAAAAAATAAGACATAGTAGTTGATTTTGTAAACATTAATAATGACGTAAGAAAAAATAATATATGTTACAAATATGAAAATTAAATAGGTTCATTATTAATGTTGTAATGGAAATTAAGTTGTTTAGTTTTACACATTATATATTTGTTTTTGTTTGATTATTTTGTAGGACAGTGGAAAAAAAAAAGTTATAATTTTGACTGCAAAATCAAAAAATAGGAAAGTTAAAAAATAGGAAAGTTAAGAATGGAAATTGGAATTAAATTTGAATATTTGTTACATTAGGGAAAATATATTTTACTTATGAGAGGATATGTTGTAATACCCGACTATTATATAATTATTTGTTTTTTAATTAAAAATTATGAGTATTTTTTTTGTAAAGACTTTTCCTAGAGAAAATTATAACGACTATTATATAATTATTTGTTTTTTAATTAAAAATTATGAGTATTTTTTTTGTAAAGACTTTTCATAGAGAAAATTATAACATGTATGTCGATGCTTTATCTCTTATTTAAATATTCATAATATAATACAATTGATATAAGTATACAATCATAAGAGTTCTACATCAAAATATAAAATTACCTATTCTAAGACATTAAAACTTGGTTCTTCATAAGTCAATTATTCAAAAAATCTTTCATAGCTTCTTTCCTGACAACTCTTACTGAATACTGAGAAGGGTCTGCTTCTACTTGTACAACAGGCATATACACATATGAAAGAAGTGAGGTCTTTATAAGCCTTAAATATTAATATTAATAAACTTAACAATCAACACAAATAACAGGGGCCTATGACTTAACCTAAAATCACAAGAATTACTCTCACTTTATCAGACATATGGACATATGGATCCATATACTACTTTTGATGATTCAACCGAAACATCAAAAGTTATTTGGGAAGTGATTAAGTAGTCTGAGTATATCTCATCAAAACATTGGTACAATCATAATTACTTTCTCGAGAATTCTGGCCATTTGCCAATAAAAGAGGTATATACTCACTACCTAGCCTTGACGATACTGAGCAGGTATCGGACAATATCAAGTTTGACCTGTGAAATATCCTAGTCCAAGGCGTTATTCTGAACTATCCAGATATTCACCTACTTGAAATACTTCCTTAGACCCCACCCGGTCCCTGCCTTTCATCCTGCAGTGTACCAAACTATGACTTCCTAACAACAAACACTCATATATTAATATGATTTTAACTCTAATATCTATGACTCTTTCACAACAAATATACTCATGACATTTTCATCAATCACATAATATAATGACCATCAGGTTATGACTTATATATCTCCTTAATTCATCTATTGTATACAATAGTAAAAGAAAATACAACCAGTAATTAATAACATATCATACAAATAACTTTCTTTTATCCAAATTCATCAAAATACTTACTTTTACTTTATATGTATTTGCATATAAAAATGATATTTAAATTATTACAAAATAGAATAAAATAAGGATTAAAGCAACAACTTTAAATAAATATAATTCTTATAAAATTGGACATAACTTAAATAAAATAAATAGGATCAATCTGTAATTAGAGATAAAAGAAACAGATAAAAGAAACAAAAATGTAAGATAATATATAATTCAAGATGGTTTAAAATAAATAATAGATTAATAAAATATACATAAGTTTATTAAGATTAACATAGAAAGAGATTAACCCCACTCCCCTTTACCTTTAAACGGAGAACACTAAGAATAAAACTTCAAATACTTAAAGAGAATTGTTCCAAAATCTCTCTCTCCCTCTTTCTTTCTCTTTTTCTCTCTCTTCCTCCCATTTGTAAAGGCTCATGTGAAGCTTTTTATGTGTTTTAACTTGTGACCAGAGATCATTTATTTATAGTGCATCTTGTAATCATTACAACAATTCTATTTAGTTGGAATCTGGTTAGATTCTAATGGAAGCAGTGTTCATGTTATGGTAAAACTAACATGGCACGGTGACATGGCAAGGTGATGTGGCAAGGTGAAATGATGAGAAATTACCCAAGTTTATCTAGCCTTATGTGGACATTAAATGATGATTTGACGTTTAAGCTTATCTAAAATAGATACGGAAGGTAATACAGATCCAACAAGTGATATGGATCTGAGAGGTGATACGAAACTGAAAGGTAATAATAATCAAAAAGATACACAGAACCGAGATTTGATATTAATCCGAAAGGTGATACAGAAGATGTCAATACAAAACCAAGAGGTTTGCCAACACATAATTTCGTTCAGACAAATAAATAAAAAATATAAATAATAATAATAATAATAATATAAAATCTATTATATATATATATATATATATATATATATAAATGGAAAAATCTCTAAAAGAAAATAAAAATAAAAAAAGAGAAAAACAATAAAAAAATAATAAATAATACTACTACTACTACTAATAATAATAATAATAATAATAATAATAATAATAATAATAATAATAATAATAATAATAATAATAATAATAATAATAAAGAAAAAAAAGAGAAGGAAAAGAGAAGAAATAAAGAGAGACTAGCATTTTTGGCCCAACCCTTTAGAGGTGCTGAATGTGTAAAATTAATTTTAATAAAATTAGTTGTTGATATTTTTTATTAATTATTTATATTAAAATCTTATGAAAATAAAAAAAAAATAGCTTTTTATTATCAAACGTTGAATTGATTTCACAAAAAAATTAATTATAACAAAAACAATACATAACAGTCAAATTTTTGAAAATTAACAATTGAAAATTATAAAAAATATAAATAAGACATAATAATCAAATGAACGACATCGTGTTTGTTGTAAGGAGTTGATAGGAACTGCAAAAAGTGTCGTTAGTAAGAGTAAAAAAATGTTGTTTACATTCAATGTAAGTATGATTTGAGTAAGAACCTTGAGTTTTACTAGTTCAATGTCTTCCATATTAGAATGACTCTACTCATGTTGTCTTTGGGTTGTTGTCGGAGACCACCTTTCATAAATAATATATGTTTTATTTACCCCACAAAAGTTAAAATTTATTCAAACTTTTATTTGAGAAATAATTGTATACATGAAAATATACCTTTTTGCCTCCATAATTTTTACCAAGCTAAGATACAATTTCATCTAGTTCAAAATAAAAAATTATTAGTCTACTTGAGATCAAATTTCATAATTTAGCCTCCACTTGCAACATAAGGAATTAGGAAAACCAACTATTAATAGTATCCATAAGAAATGACGACCTAATTTCAAATAAGCGAAAGAAATGTTTTTATTATTAAAATCAATATCATAATAAAGAGAAAAAAATACCATTACATAATTTAACATGCTTAATTCTTTTATTTACTCATTTTTTTCACATGATATATCATACATTTAATTTCTTTGTTCATTTAATACACATACAATGAATTATATTAAATTAATTGAAATATTCAATTAAATACTTAAATCAATCTTATAAAGTTACAAAATAATAAACTTGAGATTTTTTCAAATATTTAATAAATTCTTTAATTTATTAAATACATTAAAAATAAATATAACATATTTTTAAATATTTCCTTAAAAATCAGAATGAATGATTTTAAACAAATCCTCCAAACAAAATAATATGATATTTTATTATTTTTTATGTTTTTAATGTATCTTATTTTGGCATAATTATATTTATTTTCTAACAAATGAAATTACGACAAAAAAAATATCCGTCACTTTCTTTTAAATAAAATGGTATATATATAACAAACACATAATGAAAATTCAAACTAAAACATTAAAAGTTGAAGTCATGTTACGGTGACACAATTTTGGTGTAATTTGATTAAAATTGAACTCATGTCATGTGTCATCATGCATGACTTTTGTTTTAATAAAATTATCATTAAGTTGTATCATTCTAGCACAACTTCACTAATAACTAAAAAATAAAAATAAACCAATACTGATTACATTAAAAAAAATTGTGGTAGACCCACAACACTTTCTACCAAAATTTCTTCCACCTTCTCAATTGGTAACACTTTAACATGGTATGAAGAGATTAAATGTTATTTGATTGGTAACACTTTAACATGGTATAAAGAGATTAAATGTTATTTGAGAAATTGTGAGGGAAAGAAAAAAAAAAAAAAAAAGTAGAAACTTTCAACTTTAGATTGCAAATATGGAGATTTACTTAAGAGCTCAAAGGTTATGGGATATAGCAAAAGATGGTAGTATTCAAACTCCATTACCTAAAAACCAATAGTAATACATCAAAAGTCATAATGACAAGATGACGTAGGAAGGAAAAGTATTTGTCTTCATATAAGTAACTTTATGCAGTGATATGTTCATCAAGATCATTATTCTATTCTAGAAGTTGTCAAGGAAGCTTGTGATTAGTTGAAAGAAGAGTTTTAAAATAGTGATAGAACAAAGATTATGCAAGTTTTAAATCTAATAAGAGTTTGAAACTATTATAATTAGGATAGTATATTTTTTAAAGAGTTCGTTGATCGACTTTAAAAGTGGTCATGCATGTAAGGTTATTTGGAAAGAAAAAGACTAAGTGATTGACTTGTGGTGGAAAAAATATTAGTATGGTTTCCTGAAAGGTTTGAATAAAAATCTTGTCTCTAGAAGATAACAATGATATTTTCATTTAATAGTAACAAAACTTGTTAATGCTCTACAAGTCATCGAGCACAAACGATCTCTTAGAATGGAGGAAAATATGGAAAGTTCCTTGATATAACAAAGGTGAAATTGAATAATGAAAAATATTGTTGTTATAAAAAGAAGTTTGAAGAATATATAGCAATAAAGATAAAAGTTGGAAGGAGTTTCCACCATGCTCATATGGTAGAAACAAAACCATACTGAAAACTATTTTCGGTTCAGACTTATCTTAGTTATAAAGTTTATAACCAACTTAGACACATAGAGAAAGTCTATAAAATTACACAACATGAACAACGGCAGATTATCCAACAACATCACCAAAAAGAGGAGCAACTCTTTATTGCAAGTTGTTACACAACAAGAAAAGGCAGAGAAGTTTGACTGATATACAGTAGATGTACAAATCACACGACTTATAATATTAACAACTTTAAAAAACTAGATGACATACATGTTCAAAGTCACTATAGGCAATGGAAAACACTTAGGAGTGGAAGGAAAACAATTTGTGTTTATTAAGACACCCTCGAGTACAAATTATATTTCAAATGTTTTATTTGTAACTGAACTAAGCTAGAGTTTATTAAATGTGGGAACATGACAGAAAATAATTGTCTCAATTTTTTTAAAGAATGAAGTGTAAAATATTTTATTCATCTGGAAGTGAGTTTATGATCATTCAGTTAAAAGATAACATTTTTTGATTGAATGGAAAGAAAAAGAAAAACAAGTCTTTGCAAGTAAGGCAAACTCTCATTTATAGCACAAGAAACTTAACAACTCAAATTATTCCACTCTGAGACATATGAGCTCAAAATTACAACAATTAAAGGTTATGAAATCTATATAGACAAAGCATGATCAACTGGATAAGAAATTGAAAGAGAATAAAGTTCTTAACTATTTGCATCAAAAGAACTTTATCAAGACGATGCAAAAGAACGTCTTGAAACTTTCTTCAGTTTGCTTCTATGAAAACAACAAAATGATCATAAAAATATGTTTAATCATGTTGAAGATCAAAAGAAGCAAAATGAACAACTCAATACTAAAATCATTCACCTAGAGCAAGAAAATCAAAGGATAAGGAAATTAGAGTTGGATGGTTTGGAGGGACATTAGTTCAAGGAGACCACTTTGACAATTTTGACGAAGAATGAATAATGAAGCAAAAGGTTGAACTTCCCAAGTGCTAACATGTTTTTTTAGCAATAGCGTTAAGAAGAAGATAAAGATTATCAAAATGAAAATAATAACGATGTAAATAATGAAGATAACAATTATAAAAATGAAAACTATCATGATGTTCATAATAATGATTATAATTTAAAAGAATATTGTAATTTTGAAGATTAGATAACAAATATAATGAGAAAGACACTTAGAAAAAACAAGTTTGAATATCTAATATCAAAACTTTTGAAGTCAGAATTTGATAAGTTTCTTACTTTTGATGAATTTTTTTTTTTGTAACTGTCTATTGTTTTTTAAATTAAAATAAGTTGTTAAAGATAACATATGAGAGGACATATAGTTTATGCTTTTGGTTTACCCACAAACCACATGAGAACTTATTACTTCTTTTAACCCATAAGAGAACTTACTACTTCGTTTAACACATGAGGTGCATAGCTTTGTAAGTCTACAAACCTAACTTTTAGGGTTCGTTTGTACGGGTCCATTTTATTGTGATTGTGAAATATTCCATTCTAATAATATACAAAACATTTTATTCTCCATTTGTGTCTCCCTTATATTCTCCATTTTTGTCTCCCTTATATTCTGCTCTGCACATAGGGTAACAGTTTATACATCTAAAATTGAGGCATTTAATGTTAAGGTAGGATCTTTTAGATTGAAGTCAAAGCCAACGAGAAAAACATGCCTTAATATTCAATTATAAAAGGATGGTGGATTATGCTGCGTAAGAAGCAGACAACGGTTTTATAACTCATTCTTGTGCTTAGCAAATGGTGTTATATAACAACTGTGCGAAAAATCCCAAGAAGTCAGTTAGATAATTCTTCTTCAATCATAAAGATGAAAAAAATAAAATTAATATCTTCACAAATTAAAATTAAGTTAAATTAATATCTTCACAAATTTGACTTTTAACTTACAAGTACATACGATATGTCTTCTATAAATAACGAGATTCATTTTTAAAATCCCAAGAATCAAAAAACATATCATGACAAAATAACATTGTCAACAGTGGTGTTGCATTGTTCTGCATTTGAAAAAAATCACAGTTTATACGTGAGTTTCCTTGCCTTTTCATCTTTGTCTACGTATCACACAGCAGAGTTTGTTGTGGTTAATAAGATAGAGGAGGGAAGGAGAATGCATGAGCCATGCACGCGTGCATGAATGGAATTCGACAATTGGAAAAGCATGGAGTATTACACAAAACACTGTTGACAACACAGTACACTCTGATCAATGATTATATCTAGTCACCTGTACAAGTTCTTGGCTTGCCATATATTCATCCCACAAACTATACAAACAAAAATTGAAAGCAAGTGGAAAGACATTTGGCACAAAATGAAGTTTCTTCAATCAGATTTACTTTTTGAGTCTGTGTTATCTGCTTTTGCAGGCTGCACCAGCAATTTGAATGTCCACACTGCTAAAATAGTTGCCTCTATGGGAGCAAGCCAGTATACAAAGAAGTGCTCCTTTGTTATGTGATCCCCTCGAGCATAAGCCCATCCCATCACCTGAACAAGTCAAACCAAGGTTTCTTAGCAAGAAAACAAAAAGGGGTTCTTCTATGCTTCACATGACCAAAGTTTTCTGATGAATGTAATGTGATGACAGAAAATTCGGATGCTGTAGTACTTACAGATGCAGGGTTCATACAACCACCAGTCAGGTCAGAACCAAGAATGTGAAGTGTTAATTTGGAGAGGCTGGAAATCCATGTCTTCATGAAGAAATTTTCGCGGATTTTTGTGGCAAGTCCAAGTGAAATGCTTACAATTGCAAATGTTAGTAATCCTTCTGTGAGTGCACCCTGATGAATGTCCACATTCAAACGTGGTCCCTGTCCTACTTCAGGAATGGTTTCTATAAGATATTTAACGCCAACAATAGATCCAACCACCTGGAGAGATTGAAAAACATGCATATTTCAATGATAAGCTTCAATTAATGTTGAGTTTTGAGATAATCACGGCTATGGTTGAGATGTATAACAGAAAACAAGCAACTGCAGGAAAGTGATTAATGAAGTTGCTTTCTAGCATAGCCAACAAGAATTAGAGAGTTGTAATAGGTAAGAGAACACTTGATCCTCCTTCTCATTAACCTTTTTCTTCGATGTTTGAAAATGACCATACATACAGATTGTTTGCAAGTATGTGAAAGCATGTGAGTCTCTGTATGGTCATGTGCAAGGGAGAATAGGAATCTACAAAGCATCTAAGCACATCGACATAAGCCTTTAGACAGATAAGGCGGTGAATTTCTATAGAAATAATTGATTGATTTCATTAAATTAAGGATCCATGGATCGGAAGGTATTCCTATAAGTATAATCTATAAAATTGGAGTTTAGGTATAAACATGAATCTAAATTTTGAATTTTACCTACTTCTAACATGAATGCGTCAATACCAACGTAATGAATCAAGGTCAGTATGTCACTAATCAACATAACAAGAAAATTGTGTTACTGTCCTAACATAAGAAAAGCACGAAGTTTGGATCTTCAGAGAAAATTCCAAAGGAATCCTATGGCTGCTTCAATATTTTAACTAACTATCAAAGAGTTGACTTGCCATAATGTAGTTAACCCATCTTCTGCACATTGAGAATATCAAGATATTCAAATAATATCTAAAATGTTCCACCCAACACGTGATTATTAAGTTCAATAATTGCCACTGCCAGCAAATCTGGAACAATAGCGCAAAGACAAAAGGGTACAGAATGCAATCATGCGGGGTGGAACAAGTTCATTCAATCACAAAATCCTAGTCAGAGATAAAAAAATTCCAAAAACAAAACAATTGACTTATAGCAGCATCAGAGAAAACCCACATTCAGACAATTTATCAACCAACAACGCTAAAAAATTTATCACCCCCTATTCTGAACTTTTCAATCGAGCCAACAAGAACAAAAACGAACGCAATCAACCAGCAACAGCATGAAATTCAACCCTAGTCAATCTCAGTCAAAAGGGATCAAAAAAGGTCAACTTTCACATACATCCCAATGCTAATTCGTCACAACGAAAATTTCTGACAGACCCACAAATAAAAATCCCGCTTCCTCCAATTTTCTTGAAAACTCCAATCCAGGCAATTTAATTTAAAAACCGGGGTAGAGCAAAATCAAGAAAAAAAAGAAAAAAAAAAAGAAAGAAAAAGACCCAAAACGAAAAGGACATTCATTTGTTCATAACGGAAGAAAAGCAGAACCTGGGCGGGGATTCTAGCACCAACGCAGAAGAGGAAGTTGTTAAAATTCCCAGAGATGGCATCGGCCAAAACGGTGAGGGGGTTGTAGGCGGCGCCACGTGTAAGCTTGACGAGGAAGGCGAAGAGGAACATGTTGGCGACGGAGAAGGAGGTTTTGATAGCCTCACCAAGGGGTGAGTGACCGCAGCCGAGATGTTGGAAGACGATGAGGCGAACGAGGACACCGGAGCATACCCACATGAAAGACAGAACGAAATCTGCAAGCAGAAGCCTGAGTCGTCCCATCTTGAACGATTACACGATGTGGAACTGTGTGTATGCACCTACACGCCCATCAATCTTCCTTCTCTTCTTTATGGATGTCAATAAAGAAGCACTGGGTGGCAAGGACAAAGGAATCGCATTCCCAAATAGTAAATTCAACATGGCCACTTGTGTTTTGGCACATTAGAAATAAACGTTCTTGTTTTTTTATCATCATTTTGAATCTTGTTGCTCATATGTTTGTAATGACATTCTTTCTTAAATTGGGTTCAATTACTCTTTTTTCAATGAGATGTTAGTTTTAATCTTGTGTAGTCCTTATCACCTAATTTTATAAGAACAAAATTTAAATAGCATATATAAAGACTAGAAGGTAATTTAAAAATATAAAAACAAAAAAGAAAAGAAATGGGTAGTTTAATCAACGCATTATTAGATAGGTTCATAATGTTATACTTTTAATTAATTTTTGCATATATAAAGTGTTATTAATATATATATATATATATATATATATATATATATATATATATATAAATATATATATATATATATATATATATATATATTTTATTTAATAAGTTAAGTATGATAATTGTATTCGAAAAATTTTT
>Ga0099824_1003329_pt1 | contig 23462 bp, 7 predicted proteins | sample SiratrowhiteBW_FD_76837 | JGI IMG/M metagenome (GOLD analysis project Ga0099824, IMG submission 76837) | Root nodule microbial communities of legume samples collected from California, USA - Siratro white BW | ecosystem: Host-associated > Plants > Roots > Nodule | place: USA: California... | reverse complement strand
TCCATGCAATGCATATTTTGCCACAAAAAAAAAAAAAAAAAAAGACTATTATAATCTTAAAAATAAAGTCAAAGTGTGAGACCCATCATGCAAAATAAAAATATAGAAGATTTTGCAGCACCTGTTGATGCAGTATAATAAATAGCATTCGAAGCTTGGGGATTGCGATTACGCCAGTGTTTCATTGTTTTATTTATCCGTACGTCAGACCTGATATTGAAAAATATGTAGTGTTGTTATCACGGTGCATGAATCAATAAATTAACTTAGTTCAAGACACGTTGGAATATTAAGCTAATCTACGATGAGCTTTGTGACACACTATTTTCACCGTATTTTGGGCACAGAGCAAAGGACTTCCCTTGTGGTTTGGAACCCTTCATCAGTTTTGTGTCTACTAAGTACTCCAAAGTCCAAACACGCGCAGTCCTGTAACTCAAAATAGAGACACAGATAAAATTGCATAAAAAAATTGAGAAAGGAAGATACCGACAAAAGAAGGAGTTGTGCTGTGCTGTCTTCAACAGTGCATGAAACATAATTAATGTGAAAAGGAAATGGGGTTGAATGAACATAAGATGAGCCCAAGTTGTTTTATTTACCATCCTTCACTCGCCTTTTAATGGTGCAGCAGAGATTATTGCAGCTTCACTTGTTTCCCTCTGTGTTTAAATCTCCTTTTGCATTATTCACTGCATCAATTAACCGCGTCATATCATACTCATGCCATATTTGTTTATTTTAATAAGAATTTATTAAGAGAAAGTATTGTTGGTTTGCTGAAAAGGGTACTTTCTGTCAAACTTATCACCTAATTTCATTAGTGGTTAATTTATTGAATTAATCACCTAATTGATAATTAAGGTGTTGCAGAATTAGTACTATAGTTTAAATATTACTAACTTTATTAGTGGGTTGGCTTATTTATGTAGTGTATTGAGACTGAGATCTCTGTGTACATTTGACCAACCTGTTTATAAAATGTTTTCACCAAACTCAATATTGGGACACTCTGCATTGAGAGAGGGATTTGACATATCTGATTCATATTAATATCATTACAAAATTCTAGATATTATTTTAATATTAGGGATAACTATGTTAACAATAAAGATAAAAGTCATTTTAATAAATACATTCAATCATTTAACAAATATTCAAATCACGATTCAAACTAATAACATGAAAAGACTCTCTAAAGTTTAATATTAACAAGTTTAAGTTTATTTCCAACGGATATATTAAATTATTTGTTTTTGTTTATTGTTGACGAAGATGAATTTGTGGGAGTGACATGTGTTTGTATTAGACTGTATGCCTGAAAAATGAGAGCGGGAATTTATGGGGGAAGGAATTTGTGCGTCTCATCATAATGTGAAATAACGAGAAAGACAATCTAACAATTCTGAGAAAACAAATTTTCTCTTCACTTTTTATTGTGCATCATCACTCCTTATGACTGAAAAACGTAAAGACTCTTGAACACCGAACCATGTATGTCAACTTTTTTCAATGTGCATGTATGTGAAGATTGACTCATGTATGTCTCAAGAATCGTTGTAGAGATTCTTGAACCTATGGTAGAGAATTGTTTGACTATAGTTGAACATTTTGAATTTGGCATTAACAAGGAATCTTGGCGACTTTGTTACTCTTTTAGTAAATTTGATTTTCTTCTTCGTTCTCACTTGATGTGATTTTGGTTAAGGTGGTGGTGTGTGAAGTGTTCTTTGGTTGGTACAACTTGAGGTGGTATGTAGACCTAAGTTGTGTTGTTGTTCATGTAAAGAAAGGTAGTGACGTGTCTCACTTAGTGATGTAATGGTGACTTAATTAGAATATAAAATATAAAGAAAAAGAAATTTATAATCGATTATATGTAATTTTTTAAAGATAATTAATTATCTTTACATACATAATCAATTATATGGATCTCTTTTGAAAGGTAATCAATTATCTAATAACAGCTAATCAATTTTTTTATTGGTAGTCGATCATTCATGCATAATCAATTTTGTACAAAATTTTCAATACATAATCGATTATGTCACGGTACATAATTGATTATGGCCATCTTTTTTTCATTTTCGTTGTTTTGTGAATTGTGCTTACATTTCTTATAGTTTAGATGGTTGTTTTGATTGTATAAACTGTTTACAGTGTGGTGTGATGTTTATGCTATATAGTTTGATTGTAAGTAGGTCAACGTTTAAGTTTGAACTTAAAAAAAGTTTATTTCTTTTAACTTTGAGTAAGTCTTGTGTGTCATTGATGAATTTCTTTTTTATTTCATGTTAGAAGATTGTGATGAGTAGGGTTAGAGTGTGTTCTCATTGCATGCTTTTAGCTTTGTGGTTTTTGTGCTTGTGGGTGATTGATATTCCTTCTGTGAGTAGGTTTTCTGTTTATATTTTTTTTGTACAATTGGTGCATCCATGCACATGTAATTCTCTGTTTTTTTGCTCTTCGATTTCGTCCTTGCTTTTTGATAAAAAATGTATGTCATATGCTTGTATATAATTCTTGTGGTGTAGGTGCATGGTGAAGGAATGTGTTTGTGAGTGTGGTGATGTTTTTAGTGTCTTGCTACAAGTGATTGTGTTGAGCTCATTTTTGAGATCTTGAACAACGTTTCAACTGCAACCATGTCTTATTTGCATGTTGTGCATAATCCTTAATGAGATATTAAATTGTAACATTTGCCAAATTTTTTAATTAAGTAGATGACAAAAATAAAATAAGAAAATGAAATAATTTAGGAATTTCATTAAGGATTTTGATTTATTTTGGATTTGAATTTGTTTAACACTACAAATAATATTGGTAATCAATGTATGTAGGACCTAAATTTATTTAGAATTTTAATTTATTTAATATTTTAAATTACTTAGCATTTTAAATTATTTATGATTGTTTAGAGTATTTATGAGTTTAATTTAATTATTATATTTAGAAATTTGTATATACCCAAATTATATATTCATTAATACATATGTAATACATATCAATGTAGGAAAATGATATCATAAAATTAAATATTAATACATATGTAAATATACCCAAATTATAAAAAGGTAAAATGATGACACCTTTGAATTCATTTAGAATTTAAATTTATTTATGAATTTCATTTGTTTATTAATTTAATTTATTTAGGACTGTAAATTATTAACATTATAAATAATTTATTTAGGATGTTCATTTATTTAGGGGTATAAACTATATACCATTTGAAATTATAAAATATTGAATGGCATTGAATTATCCCGCAGCAACTCCATTACATATTAACCCAAAGAACCTGACAATGATAATTAAGAAAACTTGTTGAGAGTGATTAAAAGTTATCATGTTGAGGTATAGCCAAATTAAAGATTAAAGTAACTGTAAATTGAAATAGGCACAATCTAGGGTGAGTGAAATACACAAATGTATTTTGAGTTTTTATAATAAGTTTTCGTAATATTATTTTACCTTTGCATCACATAATTTATCGGACCACATTTTCATCATTTTAAAATTGCAAGAGTGAGATTTTTTTAAAACGGCTAGCAAGAAGCCTACTCAGTGGCCAACACAACACATGTTTCCCCCCTTTTCAAACCTTGTCCTGACAAGCATGGTCCCTTTCCACAGCTTTCACCTTAACACATTGTTGCTCCCAAAAGGAAGGAAGAAGAAGCTCTATAGCCCCTAATAGGTGTCCGAGTCTATATTATCTTTTCAACTTTGTTAAATTTAACTTTGATTTAGAAGTAGTAAGTACTATGAAATAAATGCTCTGAATGTTATTTTCATAATGAAATTTATTAGATAGAAGCAATGAAGAATTCCAGATCTCTAATTGGCTGACAAACTCCCAAAAAGAGAAAGGAATATAGACAGCCTTTTGCCTCTCATAATAACAAGTCAGAACGATCGTGCAACACCTCACTGCCTTAGCTAAACTCGCTATCTTGCCTATGTGGACCAATTCCGTTCACATTCACTGAACCCATCAACCCATATAAGAGTTCAATCTTGCAGATGGAAATGAAAGGAGGAGATCTTCACACAAAGCTGGAAGAAGATATGGATTGGTATTACACCACAAAACCATTTGTTCCTCAGCCAGAGACCTTAAGCTTCTTCTACAACTATAACAGCAACCCATATCCAGGTAAAACAACAACAAAACATAACTCCTTCAAAGGATCTATCTTTATCCTCCAAAATGTCAAGTTGCATTTTTTTTTACTCCCCATGGTTTACTATTTTCAAATGCAGTGACCTTCTCTATATGGGTTTGAATCAATGAATAACTTCCAAGAGTCAGCCTATATTTTGCAACCACTATATTTGAATATTTCTGAGTTTTGCAGAAAGTAGTAACTTGAATCCCAAGTAACTGTCCCATTTTCTTGCTTTTCTAAATACACTTTGCTAAGAAACCCTTACAAGACATATATGTGAAAGCTGCACTAGTTAAGTTGGTATATTCAGCTAGGGAAATCTCTAAAAAAATCAATCTGACAGCCTAAATGTTTTTGTTATTTTTGAATGAATATATTTATATTTTCAAAGATAGAATATTTATGTTATTCTAATCGTAAAATAGGTTATAACCTTAGCTAAAATGCTTTCATTCATGTAGTAGAGACTGATCTTTCTAATAGGGTAACCAGATCTTCAAACACCTTGCTGCTTTTTACATATGTTCAGGAATGGAAATGAAACCAGCGACATTGTTGGAGACAGGAGAAGGGTCGATTCCGGCAATGGACAACGGAAGCAGAGAGAAGAAGAAGCGGTTAACAAGCACCCAGATAGAGTTATTGGAGAGGAGCTTCCAGGAGGACACAAAGTTAGACCCTGAAAGGAAGATGAAGCTTTCGAGGGAGCTAAACCTCCAACCTCGCCAAATCGCTGTTTGGTTCCAAAATAGACGTACAAGGTGGAAAACCAAGCAGCTTGAGCACTTGTACGGTGTTCTCAAACACCAGTATGATGTCATCTCCAACGAAAAGCAAAAGCTTCAAGAAGAGGTACCTAACGTCTCACTTCACTTACACTCACACACGAATTCCAAATGTTTAGTTGCTTTCACACATATCCTTGTGTCTCTCCATCTACCTCTAAACCATATATTACACATTCAAAGATCTCTTCTTTTCAAGTTTAAATGCAGTGACCATCTATCTCCTGTCTTGGTCATGCCCAAAGAACAATGATATGATTTTCATCTCTAAGATTAGGGTTCTGTCATGAAAAGACACCAGGGTGAAAGAAATATGAAACTGTATATAGTTTTTCATATATATCAATTGCAGATGTTATGCAATGTTTATTTTTTTTCCATTTGGTTGTATGTGTTGTGAGCAGGTTATGAAGTTGAAGGCAATGCTAAGTACAGTGCAAGGTTTTGGGACACAAACATTCGGTGGTTATCCAGAAAAATCTGGTGAAGAAACGGTAGAAAGCACGTCAGAGGGTCTAAGGGGTTCCAATAAGGCATGGGGAAAGAGTAATAACATTGAAGAGGTTGGAGATCAGGGCCTTTGTTCTTTGAGTGTGGAGGATTATAACACTGCTTCACTGCCTCTCTGCCATTGGCCCGCTGTGCCTTATTAGCTATTATACCTAGTTCATGTTCCACAAATTTGAACTCCATGACTGAACTTAATTAATGTTAGTGTTCTTAGCAAGTTTGAACTCTATGACTGAACTTAATGTTAGTGTTCTTAGCTAGAAGATGATAACTTTTTCTTCATGACATTAGGATCTGTGCAGACATGTGTGGTTGTATTTATGACTCCTGAAACAGCTAATGAGGGCATGCGTAATTTAACTCGCAGTTTCAATTAATTAATTGAGTTGCATGAAGCCTTATTATCACCTACTAGACCTACTTACTTCTATGGCTACCATCATACCACGTAGTTTAGAGTGACGTTGGTGAGCACACATAATCTTTTTTTTATTTTATTTTATTATGAAAAAGGTATGCAAATTATGTAACCAAAATTAGCTGCTGGATATAACTGATTAACTGCTGTGTAATTATAAATGTTAATGTAATATATTTAATGGTATAAAAATATTATGGACATGAACCTGAATATAATTCAATCACATTCTCTTTATAAAAGGGTAGTGTTACTGTTTACATTCTACCTCCATTTAAAACTAAAAAATATTATTATTTTATCAATATATAATATTTTATTAATATAAAACAGTATCTTTGTGGGAACGGTAGTGCCAAAGAAATATTTTCCTTTATATAAAATGATGAATGCGTTTGTGAACTAACAGAACGCAATAAGGCAGTTAAACATTAAGAATATTTTTGATATTTTTAAAACAATATTTTGTAAAAAAGAAAAAATAAAATAATTTTGTAGTGAAAACTATTTTATATATAAACTAATTAATGGAAACATTTTCACATTAATTTTCTGTTGAAGAAAATTTAACTCATTCGTAAATTAATTTTAATTTATAAAAAGTTATTTTATCTGCTTATATACTATAATATATTATAACTTGAACTAAACATTTACAAGTGATCGAAAAAATAATTGTAAGTAATAAAAAAAATTTATCCAATTCGATAATTTACGAAATAAATTGTACAATTTTAATTAGAAAAAATATACTTAATTACATTATTGATGTTGAGTTTCTAGACCTGAAGATAAATGAGAATTTCTATACATGATTATGTTTTATTTTTATATAATATTGATGTGCTAAATATTATATATTTTCTTTAGAAATATAGTGATTTTTCCTTTAACTATTTACCTATAACACGCATTCTGACATCGTCAATTCTGACACACATCAACGAAATTAGACACTACAAATTATAAATAACCAAATAACACAAAATGAGCTTTTTTTTTTGACACCTCATGCATGAACCCACGAAACATTTGGATATTTATTCATGAATTCAAATCACATTACACGAAACTATAAGATGAAAAACTTTAATGTTTTCATTTGTAATTGTTAAATCTGAAAAAGGTACATTAAATATATATTTATGATTTTAGGATGTTGTTGGGTCATTAATTGTGACGAAGTTATTAATGTCACTATAGTGAGAATAGTCAAGAAATTCACCTTTCGTTGGTTAAGTCAATGATATTAACTACCTCTTACTCTTAAAAAGAGAACTTAGAGAAAATAAGCACAAAACTTATAATTAGATATCACTTTCATTCAACTTGTGTGAAAAGGGTTACATGAGCATACTCCTACATCATTCTCTTCGGATTGAAAAAAGCTAAGTGTTTTATGCCTAACTCAATTTTACAAAATCGGCTTGTAAAGTGATATTTGCATCCACTTATAAACTATTGAAAGGTCTCATCTCTAGTTGATGTGGGATCTCCAACACACCCGCCTCACGTCGAGACTCTTCAACTCAAGTGTGAAACTTATATATAAGGATGGCCCGATAACAGTCCGATAGCGGGTCGCCTGATAGGCCCAACAACCTTACTGTGATAGACTCTGATATCATCTCAAGAAGTGGACTTTAAGCCTAACTCAACCTTACAAAATTGGCTTGTAACGTGAGGTTTGCACCCACTTATAAACTATTGAAAGGCCTCATCTCAAATCGATGTGGAATCTCTCAAACAGATGACACTCCATACGTTTTGGGAAGCTCAATCTTGTAACCATTATCATTAATGCGCTCTAAGACTTTAAATGGACCATCTACCTTAGGATACAACTTGTTGGGAGACCGGAGAAATCACTCATTTCTTAAATGAACCCAAACCAAGTCTCCTTCTTTGAAAACGACTAGTGTTGTGTGCTTGTTGGCTTGGTTTTGATACCGCGCATTCTGACATAATATCTTTTGTCGTACACCTTCATGAGCTTCTTGATTCGTTCAACGCGTTCATTAACATTTGAATTGTACTCTTGGAGAGTAAGAGGTTTAGTTGCCTAGCCAACCAAGGAAATCATCTGGTTGGAGCCTCCCTTCAAACTTAGGGATATCAACTTTGATTCCCAAGTATTTAACATGATAGGCTCTAGTGTTCCTTTGAGCTTTACGTTTGGTCGAGTCCTGGTAGAGGACGAGTAATGAAAAGGATTTGTGTTATCCTTTCCATTAGAATTGCTTCCATTGCTTGTTCTGCCATGACCTTGCTGATCAACTTCAAATCTTGCATGTTTCTCTTGCAATGCCTTAACTTGACAACATAGCTCTTCCATCTCCATCTCCTGAACACTTATCACAAAAAAATTTCTTGAATCTACCACGAACAAAGTAATTTTATCTTGAGCAAGATGACCTTGCTTTGATACCAAACTGACATCGAAACGCCGTTTGGTCACTATCGTGGAGAGGTTACTAACCCCACTATAGTGAGAATAACCTGAAAACCTACCTTGGTTGGCTAAGCCAATGATATAATTACCTCTTACTCTTAAAAGAGAAAGCTTATATTTCTTAACTTTTCCATATGCGACTTGTAAGATACTCTAATTTTGGCATATACACATGCTCCTACATTAGTTTATATGATATATTAATTTTTTATACATGAAACAATATAGTTTTAAGCAATCCAAGTTTAAAATGATAGATGTAAATAAAGTAAGATAACTTTAGGATATTTCAAGAAACTTCTTAGAAAGCTTGGTTATGTGTCCCTTATGAAGCAAACTCTAAATTAAAAAACAAATATATGCTCAAATAATTTAGAGCTTATTACATTTACTGATCTTTTCTAGACCATATATTGCTTAAGTTGTAGGTAGACTAAACAGGTACATTCAAAAGTCTCAATCAAGATTATTGGGATGCATTTTCAAAACTCGTGAAATAGTTAAAAGGTACTATGGATTATGTCATTAATTATAGTAAATTTATCATTGTATTAAAAGGGTGATGTTAGTTGGATCACTTATTCAAATGAGACAAAATCTACAAGTGGTTATGTGTTTATACTTGAGGGCAATATAATTGCATGACGATAAGCCAGAAAAATAATTATTACAAGATCAATAATGTAATTAGAGTTTTTTACTCTTGAAATGGCTTCTTAACAAACATTCCATTAAGAATGAAACCAAACTTATTTGTATCAATGCATTGTGGCTACTAGTCATTGATAGTTATAACTGAAAACAAAACTTACAATGAAAATAACAGAAATATACAAGTGAGACACAATTTGATACAATAAATACTAAAAATTAAAACAATTTTCATTGATTATGCTAAGCAAAAACGAAATCTAACATATCCTCTAATGAAATTCCTATAGAGAAATATAAATTTAGAAACATCAAAGTGAATGAGACTCAAACCAATTACAAACAAACAAGTGATGAAAATCCAACATTTGTGATTGAAGATCCCATAAACAAGGTTTATGTAGGTAAAAACAAGTCACTTGTCAGTTCTGTTAGCACTAAGATCAACTTTGCCCCTCCCTGTAATATGTCAAAGTACTACATATTGCATAATTGAGAGGATAAACTTTGTAGTTAAACTCTATGTGGTATAAGGAATTTTAACTTTGAACAAAGTTCTTAATGATTTTCACATCCCCTATGGGTGATGCATGATTTGTAGCATCCACTTGATGAAATCACCTATGGTGTCAAGTGAGGCCCCTTATGTGACGTCTTGGAAAGATCTCTAAAACACTCATGATTATCGGACATGCACATGGTCTAATAAGTCAACACAATGATAACAAGAATTGTGGGGTTGTATTGTGATAGATTAACCACTACCACAAGTGTTTGGCTCATATAACTTGTTATACAAACTACATTGTGTGTTAAGTTTCTCAATCTAGGATTGGTTCATATATCTTATTGTACCAAATAGGCATTTAGTCCTACATTGTTTAGTTTCTACATTTTCAAAGGGTTTATATACAATGACTTTCCATATAACTTCATAGTGGGTAATAAAGGAGGTTGACCTTGTAGACAAGAAATTATGGGTCTCATTTCGGCTTTCTGTGAAGGTTTCAGTTCATTCTTCATTCTTCTGTGGAATCTCACCTTGCATGTGATATAGAGGTAAGTCGTCTTTACTACTTGGTTTAATTATTTATTTTCTTTTTGTTACTTGATTAATGTATATATGTTTGGCATCCTTATTCGAATTTCCTACTTTTTTGCCTATTGAACACTGTAGCTTTAGTTTATATGATTTTTGGCTTCTACGTTATAAAAGTAGACCTCCACATTAATGTGAACGTTGTCTCTTATTTCTCGACAACATTCCTCCTTTTTCTTTTGTAACTTAGGGGATCATGAGAACATATGACTGTGTAGGTTAAGTTTCCACTTCTTATAAACAATTATTTTTTCTCTCCTTCAAATCATCCATTTATGTTTTTTTTAGAAGTGCATGGTAGTTCTGTAATCATTGATACTATTAAAGAAGTTCTTATCTTATCCTATAAAGATTATAAAACATACTATGGATGAGTTGTTAAAGATAATAGTAAATTCAGACCTTAAGAAATTGTCTTATATGTGATTCAACTAATTTTGGCTATATTTTTTATTAAAACTGAAAAAGTTATATATTTAAAAAATAAAAAATACAATATTTTGGTTATAACACTTCTTTTAATAGAAAAGTTAGTTAATAAAATATAATGTAGTTGGATCTATAATAAAAAAAAATATTGTATATTTAAACACAAGAAAGTAATCATCTAATAACTCGTTTGAGTTATGTATGCTTTGGGTTTGACCCAATTTGTTTAAACCAGATCTAAGTAACCTTATGAAAAACTAGAATAGGAAAAAAAATAAGGGTAGTTCAAGTAATGTTTACTTCGTTAAGTGTGTGCTAGAACACAAAACACAAAAAGGTAATTTAGCTAAAATGTATGCACGATCTCTTTTTTTTTTTTTAATCTAAAACGACTTGATACCTTTTCACATATATGTCTGCATTGATTAAAGACATTTCAAATAATAATAATAATAAAAAAAAAAAGCTTTCAATAACAATAATTGAATAACTGGTTAAAAAAATTGTATATTTAACACTCGGTTATTTACTTATCTCCTTTACATCAGTATTATCATGATTAATAATGTCAATTATTATTATTTTGTTTTTATTTTCGTTATTATATTGTTATTGTTGATACTACCAGTAATGATAGAAGTGAAAAAAATAATAGTAAGGGAAATAAAATGACGGAGAATAATAAAAAATGTCGTAATAGTTTCAAGTATTTATAATTTAATTTGATCACAACTTCAATCTTTATTAAATTGATCTATTTGTTGAAAATACTATTATTATTCTTTTGTCTTTGTTGTTATTACTATTATAATAATATTAAAGTCAGGAGTTTAATTTTTATACTTTCATTTTATAATTATTACAAATACAAAATTTATTTTAATGGTTAAATAATTAAAACTATGATAATAATTAAATAAAAAATTTGAATTATATATTTAACTTTAAATATTTAATTCTTGATTCAGTATTTTATAATCTTTAATATTCTTTTATAATTTTGATTTGAAACTTGATACGTAACTTACTTAGAAGGATCTAATATATTTTATCTAAAATCACATTAGTTCAAATATTTCCTTTATGGGTTTTTCAAGCCGTACAAAACCAGAAGAGACGAACAACGAACTCCTATATTCAACCACGAACTCTTTTCTTTTAATCCTTTTCTTTTATCTCACTTCTCCTATATTCAACCACGAACTCTTTATGACATATAGTCATAAAGAGACGAACCTATCAAAAAATCCCAGTTGTCATGTTTAAACACTGAGGTTAAGGCGCGAATCAAAGAGACGAACTCTTTCTATCATCTATATGGAATGCATAATAAAAAAGACGATCTGAAAATTATAGCATGTCGCATCACCAGGATAGCCCGTCAAAAACAAAAAGGAAATTTATGTAAAATTCTATTCAATTTCCAAGAAAAAGCGTTGATTGAAAAGTTCTAAATAAATCAATTAACTAAAAGAGTTTGAAATTGAATTTCATTTAGTTATCATGGACAATATTTCAAAATAAGAGAAAAAGTAAACTAACAAATACGAAAAATCAAAGGCAAGTTGAGAAATATAAAGAGCGGGGTTGTCGGCGACAATGTTGAAACGGGAGTTTTTAGTGACCATATCAGAATTGGATTCTGATGTATCAAGATAGATGTTTTCAACAACCTCTTAAATTATCTTCTCCAGAACGAGATAATGTGTATAGGAGTTTTCTTTAGTTAAAGACCAAAGATGTCAATCACTGCTTGGTTGCTTAACATAAAAATTAGGCTCGGTAACAAAATCAATTGAAAGTTTCAAATAAAGAACACATACAAAACATGAGTAGCCGCAGCATTGAGCGTTCCCATCTCTTGGGTCAGTCAAGTTCAAAATCCAAACACGAACCAATAAAAACAGAGACACTGACACTGTATAAAGAACGACTACCGTGACTAGGGCGGAAGGCGAAATTCATTACTTTTTGATTCAAACACAAGTTTAATTAACCAGTAAAATAAAAGATTAATCATGCAAATAATAGTACAGAAGTTTCAAAACAACACTAATTAAATTGTAGCAAAAAGAGGAACAAAACTTATAAGCTCAGCGTTTCCCGCCACCACCGCCGAGTTTGGGACCTTTAGGCATAGCACCCCTGGAAATATTGCTTTTTCCTCCTGCTTTTTGCGACTTAGCTGCAACCTCGGCTTTCTTAGCCTTCTTCTCATCCTTTGTTTTCTTGATCCTCTCCTTAATTTCACTGCACAACAACATCCAACAATCAGACAAATGTGTAATCCATATTGAAAAGCAAAGGAGCTGTTAAAAGTTAGGCCTTGAAAAACTACGGATTCAAGTGACTAAAATAAAAAGATTTTCCAACAATATAGAAATAATGCAGGAAATTATTAAAAGGAATTTAGCTCCTCTAGTGTGAGATGTGCACATAGAGTAAAGTGTAATTATAATAGTTGATCAGAACATAAATAACTGAGAATGGGACTAAATACGCACAGATCTACAACAAATAAGAGCGCAAATCTAATATTAGGCAGAAATTAACAAAAACACACCGAAGGGCAGCTTCCCTAGCTGCGTCTCTAACTTCTGGCTTCTCAGTTCTCTTTTTCTGAATAACTTCCAGAGTGGCACCGACAATGGACCTAGAGTAAGGCTTCTTGGTGGCGCGTCTTCTCTTCTTCACAGCTTCTTGGGCAATGTCCTAAACATTCCATTCACAAAAGTAATTGAATAAATACACGCAACAAATGAGGAATGCTTAGCACAGTAATCTTTTTCTATGTGAAATTTTAATATCTACGCAAAAGGTCAGATTATCAAATTCAACTCAAGTATGAAAGAAACACTTTCACTTCCTAAACGGGTTCATCAATGCCAATAGATACTCCTATTTAACAATTTCATGATGTCTTTGTTGATTAATTGTCCCATCTTTCAAACATTTAAATTAAATGAATACCTTCTTGTGTTGCTTCCTGTACATTGCTGTCCAGGTAAGCTTTGATGGCTTCAAGCGGTTGTGGAAATACCTCTTGCATTTAGAATTAGCAAATAGGAAAACCTGTAGATTCAACAAACAAAACCCCTCTTTTCAATATCATAACTGATAACAAACAAAAGCAGCCATAACTGATAACCATTCAATCATTAGCAAAACAGAACCAGATTGAAATAATGTGATACATTGACTTAGTCACCTGAGAATCACCACGAACAAATCTGATGCCTTTTCCTGGGTAAATCTTGGCACCACTGAATCTGCATAGTTCAGTTCTGATACAGGAATATAAAATATTAATAACACAAGATCCTCAAAAAATGTTTATCCATGAATCAAACATAACACATAACAGTTTAGCTTAAACTACTTTCAACAATCTACAACAGTTATGCCTCTGACATATTTCAAAAGCTGCTTCTAAAACATAACACTTTCTCCAGCATGTCTTTAAATCCTATCAATGTCTCTAAAAATCGGAACAGCTAAAACAGCAATTAAGATTAAAGAAGCAGATGCAAAAAAACATTTCAGAGACTACGCTGAGGAGCTGAAATCAAGTCATTAAGCAGCAAAGGTTAATGATGTACATCTTGTGGAAGTAATTTTTCGGCACACCGGAAATTGTTCCACAATATGCTCTAGAACTCAAAAACAATCACACAGTAATACTAAAAGGCAGAAATTAAAAACAAATTACAAAGCGCAAAAACAAAGAGAGGGAAATGAAACCCAAATTCCCAAAAAAAATGAAAAAAAAAAAAAACGAGTTTAACTGAAACAAACAACGATCTTAGAGTACAGAAAAGTGTATGCATCAAAACACAGGACTGTTAATGGAAGAAGAAGAAGAAAGTGTCATGAAAACGCACTTGAGGACCATGGCTGCTGCTTGAGGTGTCGCCGCTCGGAGTAAACCCTAAACCTAATTCTCCCTGGCTCTCTCTATACCCCCGAGTACTAACCCATATAAACGCACTGCTGGGCCCAATGTAAAGTAATAGGCCCAAAGTAATAGTGTAGCCCATATGAATTTGTACTTTAATATTTGGGCTACGGCAATGAGCCCATATGGGCGGTAAGAAGAAGTTCACAGATAATAAATAAAAAATAAATATTTTTTAGATAATAAAATAAAACAATTAATGAAAGAGCTAGAACAAAACAAACTTCTCACGGAGGATTTCCATTAGATTGAAATCCGTTTTTTTCTTAAAAAAAAAAATTAAAGCAAGCATCCCAATATTAAAAGAAAATTAGGCCTGTTGATTGAACTGTTCCAATTGTGCATACAAAATTGTACCAATGGCTGAATAATTGGTATTGTTCTAAAGGGTTTAGAATCTTCAGAACTAATGCGATGCAGAAGCACATGATATTCATGTATCATGTTTGATGAGTTAAAAAACTTGATTTAAACATATTATTGGTGATTAGAAATAAGATAGTCAAATGAATTTTACCTTAAAAAATAACCTTGATTAACTTAATTAAAATAAGTTTAAAATTATAATTTACAGAGATATTGTTCGATTTAGATATTATGAATGCTTAACCTGATTGAATTTAATCGAATCTAAATCAATTAATTTAAATAATAATAATAATAAATTAACTTTTGTATTACTAATTATTGTATAGCATGATACTCCAACAATTAAATCATTCCTATTAATACCCGGTACATTTAATATCAAAGTTTTTTTCCTACTTGATTTTTATAATAATAATAATAATTAAAACTTAAAAGTTTACCAACTATCTAAACACTTTATTATTTGATTTTTTTTATAGAGATCATGCTAGACATTACTGTAAAGTTTGGCAATTTAGTTATGCTGAGATTCTAAAAATCACCTTTTATATGTCCCTTCATTATTAAATTGATCATTATAATATTTTAAAATACTTAAACTTTCTTTCAAAAATTATTTTGACTCTAAATGTCCTGCTAAATATTTTTAAAAAGTTTATGTGTGGTGAAGTATGCTTTATTAATGGATAAAATAATTAATTTAACTGTACCTTTTAAGAAAATTACAAAATGACGAAGATTTTTTCTTCCGACACAATCTGCTTGCGAAAATGCTTTTATTGGTTTTAATTTAACTCTACTTTTTCTTCCTCCTACTTTCTCGCTTCTACAACACAATCACTCCGCCTGCACACAATAGTTTCGCAATCTTTTCTTTTTGTTGCTGGTGGTCCTTGGTTTACGAGTGGTTGTTGTATGTTTGTTGTTGCATTAGGAATTTCAAAACAGAGGGGTGTGGATAATGGAATGCATTTTAGATTAAGCATTTCATAACACATTTATAGTTTTTTTTTATGTATATGTAAATATTCATGGTTGAATTTGAGGAAGTAGTTTTCAATATGATTTATAACTAAGATAAAGAGAGTGTGGAGTTCTTAGTTAAATTGATGAAGATGACCACGTAGAAAAATCTACTGTAACTGAGGAATCTCATGTGATGAAAGATAACGACTATTCGGAAGAGTCAATGAATAGGTTTTTTACTCACAAGTTGCACAATAACTATGGGAGGGACAAGAAATTTTGTTATGCATTTCAAATACTATAAGTTTGTATCGGTAGAAAAATGAAAAGTTAAAACGTTCACATTAACGAATAGAATTTGTTATTGAGTTATCGGGTTTAAAGGTCTTGTTAACGCTTGCTACAGATTAAAACCCACATAAAGTTTCAAAAACGATATTTTAAGTCTTCTAAGATTTTATATAAAGTTGATTTCACATTCAGATATCAGTTAATGTATAACATAAACAATATCAAATAAGAGGATCACATACAATTTAATTTTGTAGGTATTATCTATCACAAACATAATGTTAAAAGAATTATATAATTTCACTAGAACTAGGGTTTATGATATACATACATATCATTATAAATTTGTTTTATGGTGGTTACATTATTCTCATTGTGCTGATTTCTTGTTAGAAAAATATTTTTAAGTTTAAAACTCTTTATCATGGACTTTCATTACATGTTAACTTATCAACATATAAATGACTTATAGAAATGTGTCAAAGTCATGACTATGTGAGGTCCACAGTAGTTTCACAATCAATTCCTCACCACTTTCACCAGTTTTTAGTGGTTTTCTCAAATTAAGAAGATACTTACATTTCCTATTTTCACTATCAATTACTTTTAAACTTTTTCTACATCATCTATATTTATTTCATTTTTTTCACAACCTAATAATAAAAATTTATTCCTTTCTTATTATTCATTTCTAATCTTAATATAACAAAACAAAGTCAAAATTATAAGCAATTGAGACTATAAAAATATAATATAACCTTTTATATTTTATTCATCATCCAACTGGCTTAACAACTAGATAATATGTGTCAATAAAGTTTACCTTTATACCTTTATAAATATATCATTACAATACTACATTCATTAATGGATTACATCATACAATATACTTCATATCAATATCACTTATACCTAAACCTATGTCAACCTCAGCTAACAAGTCTTCATCCATATTAATCCTCCAAAATATAAAAAAACAACAATTTCTAACTTTCTCATATGGTCAATATTAGAATTGTAAATTTATATTCCAAAATATTTTCAAAATACTAATTTACATTAAAAAACGAATTATGGAATTCAAATTATTATTATAGATTGATTATTCTAAAATGTAAAATTACTACCGGAAAATGCATTCTGAAAGTTGATTTTACTATTATGGAATACTCTTTTTTTACAATGATGTCTCACCTACACTTCCATAATCGTAGTCTCGGAAATATTGGGAATTTCACATTTCAAAACACTTATGTAATACTTTCAGAATGAGTTTTTTAGAATATGTTTCTGAAAACAACAATCCAGAAATACAATTATCTCCTCCCACAGCATTCTAGAATGTGCTCACTAGAATGGACATCTACAACTACTGGAAACACCATTTTAGAAGTTAATGTTTCTTGTTTTGGAAGCCTGTTTATGGGCTCCAAATTCCGATAACCAAGTATTTACCATCACAACCAAATAAACAAAACTAAAACATTCTTCCATACCTTATTTTCACCTAAATGACTTCAAAACACCAGCATCACCACTCCTTGTCGGAAATTTTCTCTTCCAAGCTTGAACCAGCAGCAAAAGCACGTTGGTTAAGGAGAAGACCGTTTCAAATAAAAGTCTAAGGACAAAAACGTGTATTTCAAAGCTTATGGGGGTGCAGGTAGAAAATAGGGTGTAGGAAAAAAAACCAACAATCAAATACTCACGGACTAAACAAAACATTAACCTCAAATCAAGTTCACCTACCCCTTCAGGGCCAATTTGTTCAGCAGTGTGGTAAAGTTAAAGTTGCCTTTTAGAAAATGTACAAAATCAAGTTAATCTTTGTTTTTTTGATAAATTGTATTCAATTGTTTTAATTTTCACAGCAATCAAATTATAATTTTTCTCATACAAGCAAGTATAGAGACAAATTATTGGAACTACTCATGCAGAAGCAAACCTTTCAACCTTAAACAAACCGATGGACATGTGAAGATCGATCCTAATGAAATAAAAAAATCCATCATGTTTTGCCATCAGCCGCATAACAATGAGAAAGGTAAAAAGTGTAAATGGGGTGTTTGCAATTGGTGAGTGTACAAAAATTAGCACTCTTAAACCTGCATGTGATTATTTGATTTAAAAGCTTGAGACCAAATATCAATAAAATTAATATCAAAATCGTACAAATAATAGATTGAAATGAGAAGTGTGTTAGCCAGCAGCTAACAACTCAACCTCAAACTGATTTTCTCAAAGGGGAGGACCATCAAGCCTTATTTATTACACAGAGGAAAGGATCTTCCCGATGGTCAACCAAACATTGACCAACATTCCTTAACGTTGTTGTCCTACCCTGAATATACAAGCTCTTTTCATACTGACTCTAGAATTGAATGGAGGCTCAACACAAACTTAACAAAATATACATATCAAACAAATGATGCGCTGCAACAACTACAAACAGTGTTTCACAAAATTTGATATTTGAAGAGGAAGGATCTCCTTGTCAGTGAACTAGACATTGACCAACATTCATGAACGACCCTGAATTTCCAAGCATTTTTCATAGACTACATAATGTTGCCCTCGTTTGCCACCTGCTGTACACTTCCTGAATCACTGACTGCTGCAGAAGTCTAAAAACCCCATGAATTCATGTTGTTGGATCATTTTAATGCTCTTGACAGTACCAACCACGCCTGAAAGGAAAAGGGTAAACTATTATAGTAGAACTTTGTCACATAAATCAACAAATGGCTTTGAATTTGAATTGCTTTACCCATGGTGAGAGCGCTAGCAAAAATGACCCCTGAGAGGATGAATACAATGATTGAGGCTCTTTTGAGAATTGCCATCAATTTCCTTACAAAATACTGTCCCCAAAAGCCAGCCAGAACAGACACTGTGGTGAGGTATAACGCTGCAAAAGAAATATGACAACAAAATTAAGCATAGAGCAGATCAGATCATTTTCACTACAGGGTATTATTTTAAAATGTGTTCAAGCACTAAAGCATTAGTGAAGAGGACTCCTTTTTGAAAGGAAGCCAAGTGAAAAATGGATTGTTATCTACAAACATGATATATAGTGGACGGTGGACCATAATATGTAGCCATCTTTATCTGTTTGTTTTCACATGATCCAGTCACTTCAACTCTTAAATGGTAGGGAGTGAGAATTTAAAGACAAGACAAATTGCAAAGAGATGTAATGTAAGCTTGAAAATATTATGAAAAATACCATAAGGAATGGGGAACCTCTTGAGAAGGTAGAATTCCACCACAGACAAAGATGATGAAAACATCATCACAAATGTTGCTGTTGCACTAGCAACCTGCAATTTGAACAAAAACACGTCCTTGGAAGTTAAGTTGTTTCTACATTATTGTCAAATCAAGCTGTCTCGTGCATATGCAACTTACCTGGGGGATGACACCAATCTCGATGAGAAGAGGGCCCAAAATGAATCCACCTCCAGAACCAAGTAGGCCTCCCACAGTTCCTCCTAAAATGCCACATAGTGCACAAAAGAAAATGTGCAGAACAGTCCATTCAATTGATGCCTCACAGATGGATTCCATGTTTCCTGTACTCATTCTCTCTTTGTGATCCTTGTACAACTTCCCTGCTTCATAGCCAAATACCAAAAGTGCAATAGGAAACTGAAACAGAAAGAACAAAGGTGCTTGTCAATAAATTTGATTTGACCTCACTGCATATAAGTTAAGTAACAAGTTGTGCTCGTGTAATAAGTGATGTTTGCATCGTACCTGTAAGCTGAAAAGCACCCAATACCATTCACTGCAGACCTTCACATTATTCTGCTGACCAACAACAAATAGACTTAAAGCAAAGAAATACTAAGTGAACAGATTTGTGATGCGAATTGGAGAGAGGGGGACTTGCCTTGATGACTTGAAGTAGTAGGAAAGAAACCCACACGACCATTAGTATCAAAATCCTTTTCCAATTGAGATTGAAACAAAAAATTTGCTGAGGTGTTCAAGGGAGAGAAAAAAAAAAGTCAGGTTTTTCCTCATCACCTACTACGATTCAATGAAAAACTATGTCACTTTGCATACCATTGATGACTTCTCTTCTTTAGGAATCAACTGCTCATATTCTGTGTCAATTAGAACTACGTATTTAATGAAATATAGTCACTGTCACACCCAAAACAATCAAAGAACATACACGGGCACGCTTGACAAAAAAACTATTTCTTATTTCAAAAAGTTATTACTTTTATCTGATTAATTTGAAAATGGTTGAATTAGCTTACAGTGAAAAAAAAAAGGCTACTGGAAAATCCCAAATAAGGTGGAAATTAAAGTATATAATATTTTCTTACGTTCGCCATGAGAATTAGCAAAAGCTGCTTTTTGCCTGGCCATTTCTTTCTGCAATTAGCAAACACATATGAGTTTGCTTCTGTTAAATGATTCTGTTGAAGACCGGGAATCTCAAGTGGGGAAACTTTACCTTGAGAAGAGTCTCTTCCCTCCACATCTGAGTTCCCTTAAAGAAAGCCCTTGAAGAGGTACCTGTCAAAAGGTAAAAGAACATATTACGCCATTTTTCAGCAGAGACCAACTAAGAACTGATTCATCCAAATCATGGTTTGTTTTACAAGTAAACTTTTCTGCTAAAATAAATGACATGAGAGAGAGACCAATGAAGAGAATAATGATGAGGACAGTGATGAGCCAGTAGGGGAAGACAACACTGAGCGCTACTCCAACAGTAATACCAAGCATGAGCATGGGCTGAAAAATAAGTCCCAGATCATAGTCTATGATAGGCACCTCTTTGGTTGGATGAGGCACTCTCAGGTTATACCAAACAGCAGCTGTTGAAGCCCCCATTATCATACCTGAACACAAGTCAAGAATATCACACTTGGTCCCAAAACAAAAAGCAAAAAGGCGTAACTCTATGGACACAAGTTGGTTCTCACATGCCAACACGTGAAAGAACAAACGAGAGAGCGAAAGAAGTTATTACATTTAGAGAGAGCAGCAGCTGACTTGGTATCAAAACCGACAATAAGGGTGAGCATGGGAACGAAAATGCCTCCCCCACCTACCCCTCCAACGGTTCCAAAAGCAGATCCCAGAAACCCAATAACTGTGGCCAACGCAACTCTCCACCCCACCTTCAATTCCTGCACCCCCAGCAAAGAAAGCATCAGTCTTTTTCATTTCCACGACGATAGCGTGACAGAGAATAGATGAAGGTGTGACATACGGGCCAAACTTTATCGTTTCCGGATCCATAATTGTGAGAGGGATGAGACATTGACGCATATTGTTTGAAGTCGTAGGTTCCGGTGAGGAACAGCGCAGAGAGAAGCGCGACAGAGAAAGAGGATAGGAGATAGATAATGAAGCCTTTGGTGGACATTGGTGGCGGCCAATGCAACGATTTTGGGAAACCAAAGATAACAACCTTGAAGGAGATAGATAGATGGATATATACACATATATAGATATTAGATAGTCACGCTGTGGCATGCGGCTTATATCCTTCTCCACCAAAACTACACAACACCACAGTAGCCACACATGACATCATTGCTCTTTCACTTTTTTTTTTCCTTAAAAATGTTAAGAATTGTTACTGATGGAACTGTATCATTTAATAATTGATTAACAAAAGTACACAGAACAACATGGTACATGCTTTGTTTAAACAAAATAATTGTTACAGGGATTAAATGTATGTTCGGTGCAATGCCAAACTTTCTAATCATAGACACTTTTAACAAGTTATAGGAAAAAGAGTATTTAACCATCAAAATTTTGTCTTCTTTATGAAAGGACGTGGATTGTATACATGGTAAAGGTTTATCTTATATAAAAACATATGAAATTTATAAAATTCATATTAAACTAATTTTATTAATATAAATTATATTTTTATTCTATAATCAGTAATATTTAACCTTTTATAAACTATTCTCTGTTAAAATTGTGTTTAATCATAAGTTAAAGGTTTAACTTAGTTGAATATGGTGCTTGATTGGTTATAATCTTATAAAAGAATATATGTTAAGTCTTAAAATATTGAATGTGATTAATTAATTTTGATTTTGTCGTAAAACAAATATAGGTCAATGATACTAGTTAAATATCATTAAATTAGATCCTTTATACAGCTTTGGAACGTGATTTCCCGTTATTTAAACTGGAATTTATACGAAAATATATTTTATCTGGTACACCTACAAGATAGATCTATTGGTCCTCTACCTCAAGCAATTTATTATTGGTTAAGGCAACTGATAAATAATATTATTGAAGAATGAGAAGAAGTATGTGATTTGATCTAAAGTGCTTCACAGATCTTCATTAACTTTGCTGACAATTCATCTCTTCCATTATGACCCTTTGTTTTGTAAAATCATAAGCACGTTTTAGACTCTGATTCACGTCCACCAAATGTGAACGGTAGGCACGTGACACTTTGCTTCATCCACCGGAAAAAAACGTGGCAATTCATGCTCTGCTTCACCAAATAGTGCAAGTTGTGACTTAGAATTGTGGTTGGCTTAAGTTTTATTATATACAAGTATACAACACTTATTATCTATTTGTCATGATATTTATCTGAAATTTTTAAAATAATATATTTTTTTTATTTATTTTTAAATATAAATAAATTGTGTATAAGAAATATGATATTATTGTGAAGAATGTAATTTTATTGCAAGAATTTAAGATTAAATAAAATTGTATAACAAATATTTTAATTATTAAATTAATTAAAATCGTGAAAATATATGTTAATGTGGTTAATATTTTCATTAATTACTTGTTTTGTTGACATAGTATGTTATTATTGTACAATTAAAATAAATAGACAGTTCCAAACAGTTTAAATTTAAATAGATTAAATTCTAAAATAAAATGATTGATGGGATATGTTTTAGATTAAAATAAGAAAATGATGTTAATATTAGAATTATACACATACCAACAAAATAGAAAAGGAATAGATTGAGAATATTAAACACAATGTAGTATTCTCACCCAAAGGAATAGATTGAGAATATTAAACACAATGTAGTATTCTCACCATTTTAATTAATGTAGTATTCTGACCATTTAAATTAAATTAATAATTAAAATCTTTGTTACATAATTTTATTTAATGTTAAACTAATTCATATTCTTCACAATAATTGTGTCTATTACTCATATTTCAAAATAAATAAATAAAATACACACCGAAAATTTTACCTTTATTTTTTCTTTAAGATTTGAAAAAAAACATTTACTAATATTTTTGTATTCCTTTTTTTTACTGTATATAATATTAAATTTATATTCATTTTTCTCATTTTTTTTTCTATCATACTATGACCCAATCTCTCC